>JACADM010000034.1_pt1 | contig 126227 bp, 131 predicted proteins | sample 7512371 | NCBI WGS metagenome assembly JACADM01 (sample SAMN14389041, study PRJNA612141) | algae metagenome | isolation source: non-axenic algae culture | place: India: Navi Mumbai | collected 2017-01
AAGCCCTCGCCTGCATCTTTCTGCTCTTCCGTAATACAGAGCGCCTGGGAGCACTTATAGGATTCGGGGTCATGCTGAATGTCTTTGTTATGAATATGAGCTACGACGTTCCTGTCAAGCTGTTCTCCTTTCATCTCATGTTTGCCTGCGGCATTATACTTATCGCTCACTTCAATGCCTTTCTTCACTTTTCATACAGAACAAAACCGTTTTTTCACAGCAGAACATTCCGTACACTTCACGGAAAACAACTCGTAATGCGGGGTACATATTCAAAACTATACTAATCCTGTACGTCATCACAAATTACAGCATAAGTTCTCATATCCGATACCGGAAAACCACGACACTGCATTACTTCCCGCCCTTTACGGCATATACAACACTGACGATTTTATGTATAACCGCGATACGCTACCTCCATTACTCACCGATCCGATCCGATGGAAACAACTCATCGTAGACAGAAACAGTGCAGTCATCATAAAGATGGACGATACCAAAATTTACATGAAAAATCATACCGATACCACACAACAACGACTTACCCTGACCCATTTCCGGGACGCTGCGATGCAATATCATTTTAGATATACCCGGATCGGCGATAGTATCCTGATGTTGCGGGGCATAACCGGGAAGGATAGCATTCGTATGACATTGAACAAAAAAGACAGAGAAGATTTCCTGCTCATTACAGAGAGGTTTCACTGGATCAACGAATATCCTTTTAACCGTTAGGTATTATTCCCGGATCGTATGGCTTCCGAAAGTCTTCCCTGGCCGGGCCGAATACATCGATTAGCATCTCGGCTTCCAGGCATTCGGCCCCGTGCGGGACATCGGAGGGAATAAAAAAACCATCACCTTCCCGTACTGTTTTTTCCTCTCCGTCTATCGTTACCAGGAACGCCCCCGAAGCCACGTAAGTGGCCTGAGAATGATAATGATGATGCAGGTAGCCTACGGCTCCCCGTTCAAATTTCACCTTAACCATCATCACCCGGTCATCATAGCCTACAAACTGACGCTGTATACCTTTATCCACGGTTTCCCATGCGGTATTGCCGGGGAAGAAAAAACCGGTTTGGTGCTTACTATTTCGATCTATTCTTATTTTTATATGTTTTAGTTTTCTAATCACAGGTAAATATACACCACAACAGGAAAACAAGGCCGCGTAATCATACTACCGGTACCTCTTTAAACTCAATCTATACGGGCCTTTCGGAGCCGGAGAGCGTTTGCAATAACAGACACCGAGCTGAAACTCATGGCCAGTGCTGCGATCATAGGAGAAAGCAATAACCCGAAAACGGGATAAAGTACACCCGCCGCCACAGGTATTCCCAACATGTTATACCCCAGAGCAAACCACAGATTTTCTTTGATATTACGCATCACTTTATGGCTCAGCATCCGTGCTTTGGCGATCCCTTTGAGATCACCCTGTACGAGGGTAATTCCGGCACTTTCTATGGCGACATCCGTCCCTGTGCCCATGGCTATTCCTATGTCGGCCTGTGCCAGTGCAGGAGCATCATTGATCCCGTCGCCCGCCATAGCTACTTTTTTTCCTTCTGCCTGTAACCGCTTAACTTCCTTCTGTTTATCCTCCGGGAGCATTTGCGCTTTAAAACCGTCCAGGTGCAGCGTTTCACTGACTGCTCTGGCAGTATCTTCATTATCACCGGTCAGCATCACAACCTCCAGACCTTCCCCCTGAAGCTTACGGATAGCCTCCCTGCTGGACGCTTTAATTTTATCAGAGATAACCACAAACCCGAGAACGTCCTTTCCTTCCGAGAGATAAGAAACGGTTTTTCCTTTCTTTTGCTCCTCTTTTACCTGTTTTCTTAACATTTCCGGAATGTTCACCTCCAACTGCTCCAGCAGTTTATCATTCCCCGCGCCAGTACCTTATCCTTCCCTTCCTCAGAGCATATACCCTTTACCCCTTTTCCGGCGACTGCTTCAAAATCGTTTACTTTCAGAGCTTCTATCCCCTTGTCCTCTGCATAATGTACAGTGGCCTGTGCCAGCGGATGCTCACTATGGGTATTCAGCCCTGTAATTTTCCGTAATACCTCTTCTTCACTCCTCTCCCCGTTGGTTACTATTTTTTCTACCGAGGGTTTACCTTCGGTCACCGTCCCGGTTTTATCGATAATAACCACATCGATCTTATTCATTCGCTCCAGGGCTTCCGCATTCTTGATCAGCACTCCAGATTGTGCCCCTTTGCCCACACCTACCATAACAGACATCGGCGTGGCCAGCCCCAGGGCACATGGACACGCAATGATCAGTACGGCTATCGCATTGACAAAAGCATATACATAAGCAGGTTCCGGACCGAAAACAGCCCATACGATTCCGGTTATTATTGCTATCACTACAACAACAGGCACAAAAATACCCGGATATACGGTCTGCCAGCTTCTGTATAGGAGCCCTGGACCTGCTTGCGGAATTCACCATATCTATAATCTGGGATAATAAGGTATCGGTCCCGACTTTTTCTGCGGTCATGGTAAAACTCCGGTTACCGTTTATAGTCCCCGAACTCACTTTATCACCGGCCTTTTTATCTACAGGTAACGGTTCTCCGGATATCATAGACTCGTCCACCGCACTTTCTCCTTCCTTAATAACACCGTCAACCGGGATCTTTTCTCCGGGTTTTACTTTTAGCACATCCCCTTCTTGTACCTCGTCCAGGCTTACTATCTTTTCTTTGCCGTCCACGAGTTTGGTCGCATTATTGGGTGCAAGTTTTAAGAGTTCCTTAATTGCCGAATTGGTTTTTCCGTGAGCTCTTGCTTCCAGTAATTGTCCGAGCAGAACCAGCGTAAGTATCACCGTGGCCGCCTCGAAATACACGTAAACCGTGCCGTTGTGAGATTTGAACTGTTCCGGAAAAAAACCGGGGAACAACAATGCCCCGACACTAAACAGCCAGGCCACTCCGGCCCCTATCCCTATCAGGGTAAACATATTGAGGTTCCACGTTACTACAGAGCGGTAAGCTCTTTCAAAGAACATCCATGTGGCATAGAACACGACCGGGACAGAAAGTCCCAGCTGTACCCAGTTCCAATAGGTCCGGGACATCATTTTTCCGAGCGGATCTCCCGGATCATCTCGGACATCGCAATGAGGAATACCGGCAATGTAAACCCCAGCGCTACACGGAATTTACGAAGGAGGTTCCTATAGACCGGATCTTCTTCTTTATCATCATCCGGCTCCATAGGCACCAGGTCCATCCCGCATTTCGGGCATGCACCGGGCTCATCCCTGATCACCTCGGGATGCATCGGGCACGTATATTTTGTCTTTTTCCTGTTACGGACAGGAGCCTCCACGAGATCCATTCCGCAAACCGGGCAACTTCCCGGCTTGTCGTACGTTTTATCACCTTCGCAATGCATCGGGCAATAGTATATTCCGCTATGCTCTCCGGAAGCCTGCTTTGCCACCTGCTTATGCCCCGAAGCAGCTCCGCCGCCACCAGAACAACAGCTTTTGTGCTCCGCCACAGCTTCCGGCGTCTTTATCCCGTAATGCCCGCCATCTTCTTTAAATGCCTGTTGCAGTTTTTCGAGTGGAATATGGTGCTCCATTTCGACTTCAGCCAAGGATTTCTCCAGGTCTACCTGAGCACCGGTGACCCCGTCCACATGCTGTAAAATATCTTCTACATGACCCTTACACCCTTTACAGGACATACCGGTTATCGAATATGTATGTTTCATCTTAATATATTTTCACTACAAATTTCCAAGGAAAAGTGCTCTATTATGTTATACAATTCTGGAAAAGGATTGTATAATTTACGGCTTATACTTCAGAATTGCAACATACATTCCTTCCGGGTTATACGAAGTGCCTGCAAGCCTTTGTTCCGGGTTTCGGACACCTGTTTTATTAAAAAAGTAAACTTTTTTGGTAAAAAGCTTCAGACATCATCACTTCATTAATAGATGTCCCATCAAAAACACACCATTATCAACAGGCTGTCTTACAGAGAACAGATAGCCATACCAGCAACATTCCTACTTGAGAATACCAGTCACATGCGGAGGTTTACTCCATTCTAAATTTAACATTAACTAACTAAGATGATGAGAACATTACTTAAAAGACGGTGCCGTTGGCTACCTCCGAAATCATTACTTCTCTCCGGCTTCACTTTGCTTTGTACCGCATTTACGGAAGCTGCGCCTTCCGGGATACCTTTTATATTGCGGAGGTTCAACAACAGCTTTCCGGGAAGGTTACCGGCACTGACGGGGAACCATTGATGGGAGTGACCGTACAGAACATGACGACCAAAGCCGGAGCCATCACTAATTTCGACGGGAAATTCAGCATACAGGCTTCAGAAGGAGATATACTGGAATTCAGCATGATGGGATATCACTCGAAATCCGTAACCATACAAAACGTCGATACGACTGTCGGGATCACACTGGAGGAAGGTGTCATGGAACTCGAAGAGACTATCGTAACTGCACTCGCCATCAAAAGGGAGGAGCGTTCCCTCGGGTATGCCGTTTCACAAGTTGACGGGGAAGAAGTCCAAAAGGTACGGATTCCTAATGTAGTCAATGCATTGGCAGGAAAGGTTGCGGGACTATCCATTACCAGTAGTGCGGGAGGACCTACAGGCTCCTCTCGTGTCGTTATCCGCGGAAATACGACCATAACCGGAAGTAACCAGCCACTTTACGTCATTGACGGAGTACCTATGGATAACTCCAACTACGGGCAGGTAAGCAGCAGTCAGTATGGCGATGGCTATGATATGGGCGATGCCATATCGGCCATTAACCCCGATGACATTGATAAAATCAGTGTACTCAAAGGCCCGTCGGCAGCAGCACTATACGGGAGCCGGGCCGCCAACGGGGTCATTCTTATTACTACCAAAAAAGGAGATCTGCAAAAAGAACTGGGGATAGAACTGAACAGTACCATAACCTTTGAAAAACAGCTCACCCGATACGACGACCATCAGCACCTGTACGGACAGGGACGAAACCAGACTCTACCCCAGGACGAAACCCAGGCGCGAAGTTCCCTTTTTCCAATTCGGCCCAAGGCTCGATCCGAACCTCATGATGACTTACTACGATGGTGTGGAGCGTCCCTATGCCCTGGTAAAGGATAATATCAGTAATTTTTCCGTACCGGTATCACCTATAGCAATAATGTTGCTCTCAGCAGTTACTCTGACAAGGCATCGTTCCGGCTTGCCGTTTTGGATATGAAGAACGAAGACATCATCCCCGAAAGCGATTTCAGGAGAAACTCCTTCACATTTAACGGAAGTGCGAACCTCGGGGAAAAACTCAAGGTTTCGGGACGGGCTTTTTACCTGAAAGAAAAGGTTAACAACAGGCCCGGACTTGCGGACGATCCCAGTAATATCGGAAATAATTTCATAGGACTGGCCAATAACGTAGACCAGGCACTCTTTAAGGACTACTATAAAGATGAGGACGGCACCTATGTCAACTGGGGTGGCGGACAATACCGGCTGAACCCTTACTGGGTGATCAATGAGATGGAAAATACCACGCGGAAAGACCGTTTTATGGAATGATCCAGGCTAATTATACCATTAATGACTGGCTCAGTATCCAGGGACGTATTGCCACGGATATAACCTATATCGATTTCAGGAAATTTGCCCCGAGAACTACGCCCGGTTCCCTTGTAGGGCGCCTCAACCTCAACGATCAGGCTTATTATACTACGGAAGCCGATGTGTTACTGAGTTTTGAAAAACAGTTTACACCCGATTTTAATTTCTCTGCCAAACTGGGCGGAAGCCTTTCCCGCATTAGTAATAAAAGAGATTCCTGGGAATTTCTGAACATGACAGTTACCGATGTCGTAAGCCCGAACAGCTTCGCAGATAAATCTATAGTATCTACTCATTACAGGAAAAAGAACAACTCGGCATACCTGCTTCTCAACGCAGGATATAAGCGCTTTCTTTACCTCGATGCCACGATAAGACAGGATGCGTCCTCCACTTTGCCGGAAGACAACAACACCTATTATTATCCTTCGCTCTCCGGAAGTTTCGTTTTTACAGAAGCCTTGAACTGGAAAAATGACATTCTTTCTTCGGAAAAATAAGAGCTTCGGCAGCAGAGGTGGCCAATGACACCGATCCGTACCAGCTCGATCTCTACTACCAGCTCAATCCGCTTTCCTTTAACGGAACTTCCGTCGGAGGTATTGCAGGTACCACCCTACCCAATCCCGACCTGAAGCCTACGCGCACAAGATCGTTCGAAACCGGACTGGAACTCAAGTTCCTTAAAAACAGGATTGGATTGGATCTTACCTATTACAACCAGAGGTCGAGAGACCAGATCAACCGCGTTCCCATACCTATTTCTTCCGGTTTCACCTACCAGATGATCAATGCAGGGGTGGTAACCAATGAAGGGGTCGAAATTGTATTGAGCACCAAACCTGTGGTCAATAAAAATTTCAGTGGACCCTCAACATGAATATGGCATTTAACGAAAACAAGGTCGAATCCCTGGCAGAAGGTGTTCCTTTTCTCTCCATGGCCGATGCCCGATGGATGGGAGTTTCGGTTGTGGCCATGCCCGAAGCACCTTACGGCGCCATACTCGGATACGGGTATCAGAGAGACCCGCAAGGGAATATTATTCTCAATTCCAATACGCTAATGCCCGTCATAAGTGAAGAACGCCAGGTTATCGGCCAGGGTGTTTTTAAATGGACCGGAGGGCTCTACAGTGCTTTCACCTATAAAAACATAACACTCACCACGAATCTCGATATCAAACTGGGTGGTGACATCTTTGCCATGAGCAATCTGTTCTCTGATATCCGTGGATTATCCAAGAAGACCCTGGAAGGTCGTGAAGAATGGATACGCGCACAGGAAGAAGGCAGGGGAATGACCGAAGAGGAAATGGAGGCTGCAGGTATTTCGGGCGGATATGTACCTCAAGGTGTGGTACAGACCGGCGTGGACGAACAGGGCAACCCGGTTTATGAACAGAACACCAGAGCGGTAAATCCTTCCGAGTACTGGTCCGGGATATATTCGGATGGTAACGGTATTGCCGTGTATATCTACGATGCCAGCTATGTGAAAATGAGAGAACTCACCCTGTCATACAGTCTTCCTTCACATTGGTTTCCAGTGGGGGCTTAGTGCAGTGAGTGTTGCTCTGATAAGCAGAACCCTTTTATTATCTATAAAAACGTTCCTAATATCGATCCCGATTCCAATTATAAAACAGTAACGGGAGGGCTCGAATACGGATCGTTACCGTCCCGGCGCAGCATGGGCTTCAATTTTAAAATCAAGTTTCTACTAACTCAATGATGAAAGTGATGAAGTTAATACAACGCAACAGTATATCGGGAGAGGACTGTGTTACCCTATTGTTTGCATGAGTCGGTGACAGCAATAGTAGATTTCGGTGACACCAATATAATCCCGTACGGTCCAGTAATCAAATGGAAAAACCTCGTGCAGCTCGGTTATTCCGGTGGTCTCGGCGTCAACGAAAGAGTAAGTGTCATGCTCACCATGCCCATGGTACAACAAATAGGCGGTATATGGCCAATCGTTACGGGCAATTCTACATACGAGAACAAACCCTATATGGGGTATCTCTGGGAAATAACTTTAATGCACAGCTACTGAACATAGTAGATGCCGTAGAGCGCACCGACGGAAAAGAAGACCAGACCAATCTCAATGCGATATGCCGTATATGAAAGTCTATCTCTTTGCAAGGTTTACCGACCTCTACGGAGACATTCCATACACGGAGGCCGGAAAAGGATATTTCGAGGGTATCGTACGACGGTGTACGACCGACAGGAGGATATTTATCACGATTTCTTCCGGGAACTCAGAAGCATCATGGAACAACTCGACCCTTCGGCAGACAACGTAGAAAATGATTTTTTCTATGATGGAAATATAGAAGCCTGGAAGAAATTTGCCAATTCCCTTCACTTAAGGCTCGCCATGCGCCTGGTTAAAGCAGATCCAACTGGCCCGGGAGGAAGCCCGAAAAGCCTATGAAGCCGGATTGCTGCAAAACAATGCAGAAACCTGTATGATGCAGCATGAAAATGTCCAGAATGACTATACGGACATCCGCGGAAACGGACTGTCCGCAGCCCTCAATCAAAGTTCGGACTTCCAGGGCTATCCAACACACTGGTCGATATCATGGCGGAATCCAATGATCCCAGATTAGCCGAAATGGCAAAGTATTATACCACTTACGAATACCGCCCGTTCGACCGGACAGACATTACAGAAGAAGTACGGGCTGTCGTAGGCTATACCGGAGTGAACAGTAACGAATATTTATGGGACAACTGGAAGGGATCGTTCGAGATTACCCTGCCGTCCGGAGAAACTCATGTGGTCACCAATAATGAACAAAAAATTCAGCCAGCCAACTTCCTTATAGCAATAATGCACCCTATCTGCACCTTACCTATGCCGAAGTAGAGTTTCTTCTTGCGGACGCTACCTTACGGTTCGGACAGGAATTCGGCGAAAGTGCCCAGATTCATTACGAAAAAGGTATACGGGCTGCCCTGGAACAGCTGAGTTTCTTCCCCGACGGTCCTACCTTCACAGAAACCCAGATCTCCGATTTCATACAAAGCGTTCCCTTACTGCCCGGAAGAGAACTGGAAGTAGTAAACACCCAGCTCTGGATAGCACTCTTCCTCAACGGTCCCGAGGCTTTTGCAACTGGAGAAGAACAGGCTATCCCGTCCTCCCCTCTTCTGTAACTTCGGAATCAACGACCACGGAGACCCCGAGAAGATTGGTGTACCCGCTTACGGAACAGGAACAGAATGCCACGAATTATCAGGAAGCCGTAGATCGCCTCGGCGGGCAGGATTCCTGGAATGCCGGGTATGGTGGGATGTCGAACAATAATATAAAAAGCTTAAAGATGAAAAAAAATTGGTATATATCATCCCCGTTGTTGCACTGTTACTGCTCGCTTCGGGATGCAGCAGCTCATCGGACGATGACGGTTACAGCACCGACTTCTTCCCCAGAATTTTTGACCCTACGAATGTTTTTTCCATTCCGTCCTATGTCATCAATGTAGGAGACGAAGTCACCTTCGAAAACCTCGCTTTTTCACCGGGAGGCGTAGTCGATATCAGTTGGAAGATCAACGGTGAAGAGGTGTCCAAAGAAGAATCTTACACCTTTACTGCCACAGAAGGCGGAGAATTCGAACTGGTACTGGAAGTGAAAAACGGTGAAGACACAGTTACCAGGAATACCTTTATCCTGGTAAGCCCGGAAAACTACGAATTCAAACCTTACACCGCTGTGGTAATGCCTTATTTATCCGATCAGGGCAGTTCCGAGAGTATCAACTGGATATCGTTACACACATCGCTTTCAAATGTGGCAGGGTGCTCCCGGAGGAGATCTCGAAGTTATTGCCGGGGAAAACGCGCAAACGGCCGATGCCCTCGTAGCCCGCTCACACCTCAACGGTATTCCTGTGCTGATGGGCATCAGCGGAAGGCTTTCCGGTATAGACGGATGGGCCTTATACGAAAGTAATGATTTCGGCAATGTTATTCGCGACCCGCAGACCAGGGATATCCTTATTGAAAATATTGTCAGTTATGTCAGTGAGAAAAAAATGGATGGGGTAGATATTATGATGACCGATCTCAATTCGGGACTCGCCTCTTCCAATGCTGCTGCCGTCGGTCCGTTTATTACCGCTCTTAAAGCGCTCTGCCCGAAGGGTCCCTGGTCACTGTTACCGTGGCTACAAACTGGGTGCACAGCGAATACACCGATCTTTCGGATGCAGACTGGCTCAATGTCAGAGCTTTTGAAAACGGTGCTCACGTCGGCCCGGGCGCACCTCCGGACAATCGTCACCCCTTAGTTATATGGTACAGGGGGCCAATCTGTGGGTAAACCAGCACAATATTCCGGCAAACAAAATAGTACTGGGTATTCCGGCTTTCGGAGTACGCTATGACCAGCTGGACGAAAACGGTAATAATGCCAGTTGGGGCTCCTATGCGTATATGCGTTATAACGATATTCTGGCAGAAGATCCGGATGCCGCTACCCAGGAATATTCGGATATTGCCTTGGAGTGTATTACAACGGAATCCCGCTTGTCGAAGAAAAAGCAACGTACATCAGGGACAACCAGTTTCTCGGAGCCTATATATGGGCCGGCGATTACGATGCTGCAGGAGCGAATTCGCTTACAGGCACTTTGTACAACATCCTTAATTAAAACGCTGTAAAACTAAAATTCAAGAATTTTGTCAAACGATGAAATTACTTTTTAGTTAACGGTCATCGTGTTCTGCGGTAAACACTTACAGACACAACGAACCGATCCTGAATACCAGATAAAAAACTTAACCAAAATTTTTAAATTATGAAACGTAAAAAAAGTATGTGGTTTTTAACTATTTTATGGACTGCGGCCTCAACACTCGGAGGCTGCAACCCGCAACAGGAAATCACCGAAATACCTGTTTCGGAATCGCACCAGTCGGTAAGCCTGTTACAAAATAATGACAAGGTTGTCATAGGCTATATCCCCACGTATGTCAATATGCAGAATGCCATAGACAATACGGATCTCGACATCGTTACCCATATCAATATCGCCTTTATCAATCCCGACACTTCAGGATCGGTTATGTCAGGCGGAGAACCGACCTGTAGCAATGCTTCGGCCTCCGATATTAATTATGTCGTAAATAAGGCACACCAAAACGGCGTTAAGGTTCTCGCTTCTCTGGGAGGAGGATCGGAACCTTCATGTGCCGGTAGCTGGACAACTTTACTTCAGCCTTCCAACAGGGCAACCCTCGTCAGTAATTTGTCGGCATTTGCACAGTATTTTAACCTGGACGGAATAGATGTTGACATCGAAGGAAACAGATTACAGGATCTTATCGATGCCGGGTATTACACCCGTTTATAGAAGATCTCCATGACAGCCTTAATCCTCAGGGAAAACTGGTAACCTGTGCTACCGCAACCTATACAGGTGGCAGGATACCCGTATCTTCGATTCCGTATTTCGACTATGTCAATGTCATGTCTTATGACAACGGGTGGGGAACCACGGGACATCATTCTACCTATGCTCATGCCGTAGGTCATATACAAACATGGCTCGGGCTTGGTTGCCCCGCCGAAAAAACTGGTGTTGGGGGTTCCTTTTACGGATACACCAATACTGTCGGCACCGGTGGAACCTCATACAAGGATATTGTAGGGCAATACCCGGCTGCTGCCTATGTCGATGAATATGCCGGCTACAAGTATAACGGTATTCCTACCATAGAAGCCAAAACCGAATATGCGGCACAACATATTGCCGGGGTAATGATCTGGGAACTCTCTCAGGACACTTCAGATAGCTTAAGTCTGCTACAGGCTATCGGCCGAAAAATATCCGGATCGGCAGCTGGTCTGACCTTGGGATATTTTACAGAACGGGTCGTAAGTGCCACTGTTTCTTCCCAGAATCTCAATACCAACGCTATGACTGCAAATTCTTCTTTTTCCGATGGCGGAACAGATGGCGGAAGCGTTGTTATCGAAGCGAAAGCTACAGGAGATGGCTCGGCGACCAATTACTCCACCTATTTTAATTATCCGGGGATCCCAACCAGGATCTGAGCGCCTATAATTACTTTCACATCTCCCTGAAGTCTGCAAGCCCGCAGGAAACCATTATCCGTCTTGAAGATGCCACAGGGCAGCAGGCCGCTTTTGACCCCACCGATTATGGTTTTGCTTATGATGGAAACTGGCATGCCATTACTATTCCTTTTACGGATATTTTTGCTCAGAACTCCGGTTTCGATATTTCGGATGTAAATAATGTCGTAATCGTAAAAAGTATTCCGGGAATGGCAGGAAGTATCACACCTTCTACGTATGTCTTCTATGTGGATGATGTATATTTTTCTGAAAATAACTAAACTGCCAAACAATCTGCCATGAAAAAATTACTCATTGCATCTGCGATAATCGCTATACTCGCCATCTCATGCAACCATGAATTCCCGGACCGGAAAACAAAGCTCACTGCCGTGAACCAGACGTTCACTACACATGGTAACCTCCAGGTTATCGGAACGCAACTGTCTGACGGCAATGGCGACCCCGTACAACTGAGAGGAATGAGCACACACGGACTGCAATACCGTGGAGATTGCTACAACGAAGCATCACTGGATCTGCTGACCGATGACTGGGGTGTGGATATTCTAAGGATATCCATGTACGTACAGGAAGGAGGGTACGAAGACGATCCTGTCTTCTTTACGAAGTTTGTGGACAGCCTCGTAGGTGAATGCTATGACCGCGGGATATACGCCCTTATCGATTGGCACATGCTCCACCCGGGCGATCCTAATGCCAATACCGCTCTTGCCAAGGTGTTTTTTGAACATGTTTCCGAAGAACATGCCGACAAGGGAAATGTATTGTACGAGATCTGTAATGAGCCCAACAATGATAATTATACGGTAACCTGGCCCATGATAAAGAACTATGCGGAAGAGATCATCCCCATTATCCGGAACAACGATCCGAACTCGGTCATCATCGTCGGACACCGGAATTTGCTTCAAGACCGGATTGGGTTATCGGGGACGAGCTCAATTACGACAATCTCATGTACACCATGCATTTCTATGCCGCAGATCCCGGGCAGACCGACCGTATGGGATACGTATCCGGTGCTATTGCCGCCGGGATACCGGTATTTGTTACGGAATTCGGTACCCAGGATGGTTGGGAGACGGGGAAAACGACTTCGATATGTCGCAAAAATGGTTGAATTTTCTAAAAGAACATAAAGTATCCTGGTGTAACTGGAATTATTCCGACAGTGATCGCAGTGGTGCGGTCTGGAAAGAAGACACCTGTCCCGACGGTCCCTGGACACATGAAAACCTCAAGGTATCCGGAGTATTCATGAAGGCTCATTTTAAAGATGAAGCCCTGTGGGATTATGACCTCGGATCGGGTACGGTTCCGGGACAGCCTATCCACCTTCGGGAACTGTACAGACTTCTTCTTCCACAGAAGAAGATCCCGGATTCCTGCCTTATCCTCCTACAGGTACGGCACAGGTGAGTACGGCTGCTGCCGCCGGTGCCGGGTTTGACCTGAGCGGAACTACGCTGAACCTCGGAGCGAGTAACGGCAATGTTCCCAATAAACTCGCCTTCTCCAAAATAACTGAAGGATCTGCGGCAACCAGCCTGTATTTTACCGTGAATTTCAACAGTAGTACGCAAGGTACCGCCGTATTTGCCCTCGGAAATTCTTCGGCAGATATCTTTACCAACACCGCTGCATATACCAATGCCGAACAGGAAGGATTATTCGGGGCGATCCGTTTTTTTGTAGGAAACTGCTGCACCAATCCGGAATACCGTTATGAAGATGCAGGGAGCTATTTTCACCGTGAGGGTGATATGGATCTCTTTTCGAGAACTGTCCCGCTGGAAGTAGAAATTCACTGTAATAACACCGCATCATCCAAGACCTACTATCGCGGGATATCGAGCTATACCATCGCTCCGAACTCCTATCACGTTGTCGTAAACGACCAGTTTGTTACCTATTCCGGTTCACCCGACCTGGTGAGCACGGGGGAGAACTCGAAAACGAAGGGAGGATCGATGCGGTCCTCTTTACCGGGTCGGACAGCGCAGGAAATACGCTCGATTACTCGTTGAGCAATATCCGTTTGGAACGTATAGCACAAAATAACTGAATCCTATACCCATAAAAATAGAGAGAACCTAAAACCCCCTGCGATACAAAGGATGGGGTGACAAATGCCATTAGCAATGCAAACCAACAAGAAAAACAGACTGTTATCTATCGATGCCTTTCGCGCAGTGATCATGTTATTAATGATATTCGTAAATACCTTGTGGACCCTGAAAGACATCCCGGGGTGGATCGGTCATCGGGCAGCACAGGATGACGGTCTGGGCCTTGCCGATACTATCTTTCCCGCCTTTCTCTTTATCGTAGGGCTATCCGTTCCGTATGCGATACAAAACAGACTGAAAAAGGGAGATACCAAAGCCGAAATCGGATGGCACATCCTTATCCGCACCTTGCCCTTGTCATCATGGGACTCTTTCATGTAAACATGGAACATTATGCTGCGGCAGCGCCTTTACCGGAAGGTTTATGGCTGCTCCTGGTAACCATAGGTTTTTTCCTCGTGTGGCTCGATTATCCGAAAGAAAAAAAGGCCTGGCACGAAATACTCAAAGCCATCGGCATCCTTACGCTGTTACTTATGGCCATACTCTTCAGGGGAGAAGACGGCGACGGCCGGATCATTGGCATGCAATCGTACTGGTGGGGCATTCTCGGAAAAATCGGTTGGAGCTATTTCCTGGTAAGTATTATATTCCTGTTTTCCGGCGGACGGTTATGGATACAGATTGCTACATGGGGCGGACTTATTCTTTTTAACATAGCCTCCCATTCCGGGGCACTCACTCCTCTGGACAGTATTCGTCCTTACCTTTGGTTTGCCGGCAATGGCTCTGCCGCCGCCCTTACGGCCGGTGGTGTAGTCATTTCTCTTTTGTACAGGCAATACAAGGAGGAAAAAGAAAAATTTCTGGGCATCCTCACAGCCCTGGCTGTTACGCTTATCGTATTGGGATTACTGGCCCGGACAGAATGGATTATTTCCAAAATTCTGGCTACACCGTCTTTCGTACTCGTTTGTCCGGTATCAGTATGGCCGGCTATGGCCTTATGGTATGGATTACAGACATCAAGGGATGGTCGGGATGGTACCGTTGGATAAGTCCTGCCGGAACCAGTACCCTGACATGTTACCTCCTGCCCTATATCCACAAATCCTTGCTGCTGATGTATTTCTGGCAACTCCCCGAAGTACTGCGCACAGGCATGGTGGGCATCTGTAAGTCACTTTTGTACGCCTTTATCATTATCACTATTACCGGTTTCCTCGAAAAAAGGAAAATCAGACTTAAAATATAAAGGGATTACAAACGTCTGCTTACCGGGCCATGACGCTACCTACGTATAAAAATAACCGGCCGTAATCCTCAGGGAACACCACATACGTTACCAGGTGTTCCCGGGATTTCCCGGAACGGATTTCTTTGTACGACTCATGGTTGTATATCCTGCACATTTCGAGAGGAGAATAATAAACTATATACATATCCATGTAATTTTACCATCATGAAACCCTCATAGAGGGATTTAATATGGCCAAGGTAAATGCCTCCACAAAAGGAGATGAATAAAGTAAACGTTTTTTAAGGAATGGCGACTCCTTTTATAGCTTCGTAATCACTTAAAAAACAAATGTTTAATTTGATTGTATTCGTATGAAAAATATACTGCTATTTATTGTTGTTACATTCGCTTCTGCGAGTTGCAGCAAAAAAATAATTCCGCAAAATGGCTCAAACTCTACCGGAGAACTCCTAAAGTCTGCTGCGCAGACCACAATTCGGTTCAGTGGCTATACCTGGATGGTTAAGAACCCTCCGGGACAGGTAGGCCCGCACAGTAATTACTGGAGCAAAGACAATGTGTGGGTAGACAAACAGGGCAGGTTGCATTTGAAGATCACCCGCGAGCCTGACGGGCGCTGGACCTGTGCCGAGATACAATCTACCGAGAATTTCGGGTATGGTAAGTATGTCTGGAAGATCGAAAGCCGTGTGGATCAGCTCGATAAAAATATCGTGTTGGGTTTATTCGATTACCGCGGGATACAATACAGCAAGTATGACGAAATCGACATTGAATTCTCCCGTTGGGGACATGCTCATGTAGATAACTTTAGCAATACGGTCTACCCGGAATACCCTAAAGGAAAATCCGTATCGAATTCTCATGAACTTTCACTAAATGGCTTATGGAGTACATACCGTTTTATACGCGATAGTGAGAAAGTGGCATACAGCAGTTTTCACGGGCATACGGAAGGTCCCGGAAATGCTTTCTTTGTCTGGCAGACACCTTCCGGGTTTGCTGTTCCGAAAGTGGCGATGCCCATACACATGAACCTCTGGCTTTTTGACGCACCGCCTTCGGACGGAGAAGAAGTGGAGATCATTATCAGGTCGTTCGAATTTACCCCATTATAGTTTATCAATTCGGGACGTCAACCCTATGACATCAGGAAAAAGACAGACTTCGTTTGTGACTTGCATCAATAGGTCAGATGCTTTCGGAAGTAACTGATGGCATTGTGCAGGGTGTTGTAAATAGTCCTTTCGCTCAGCGCTGTAATCCGTGCGATTTCCGTGCAGGAAAGTCCTTCAAAAAACCTTAGATAAATCATTTGCTGCTGTCGTCTCGTAAGCTTATGCATGACGTCAAACAATTGTTTTTTACGTTGATCCTCTGCTTGCGAAGCGATAAGCAGGTCTTCATAAGACAACTCTTTCAGGCTATCGACATTTGACATATCAACAGCTTTTTTAGTCATGTTCCCCGGAGTATAATTACGATAATAAGTTTTATGCCCTACACGTCGGAGTACGGTGATTACATATTGTTTTTTATTATAAATATCCTGCGAACAGTTCCATTTTTTATGGAGTTCTATAAAAAGATTATGAATGCTTTCCTTAGCTATATCCGCATCTTTGAACCAGAACAGTCCTAACCTGTACAAATCGTTGTAAAAAAGATAAAAACAGGAATAAAGTGTTTCTTCACCTCCTGTAAAGAACAGGTCCCAGTCTTTTTTTTGTGTTGCTTCTTTTACTTTAACTTCCATGACAATACATTCTTTTTATATCCCGGTTCGGATCCGCGGACATTTAAGGATTAACTCATATCTTCATTGCTTTAGATGGCCATACCATACTATTCGAATTCCAGTTCTCCGAAACATTCTTTCCGGTGAAAATCCGGCTTCGGAGCTTTAACCATATTCCAGCTTATGTAATGGTCCGAAGGTGGTGTTCCTTTACACTTATAAAAATTTCCCCTTGCCTTTAATGACATAAAAGAGACAATGTTGTTATAAAAAAAGACGCTTGCCGGTATCACCAGGGAAATCTCCCAGGAAAACCTCTTCTCACCTTCCGTTTCCCCCGAAATGATCGTAGAAAACGAGAGCACTTCGTTGATTTTGTCATCGGGCAACAGGCTCCGGTGACGCCGGTCTCTGCCATACCCTATCTTGGCCCATCCGATGCAGTTGAATTCCAGGTTGTAATAGCAGTCATCATCCCCGAAAGCAACAAAGAACTCCACACAACTATCTTTATGTACCGCTCCGTTGGTCACCGATGCGGCGGTTAAGTATTCTTCTTCCACCCGGAACTTCAGCAATAAGGCACTACCATTATGGGCCACACTGTAATTTACCTTTACGGTATCCGGATATACTTCCCACGGAAAACAGGCTATAGGCACAATGGCCACAGTATCCAGATACTTATGCACACGTTCCGGAGCCAGCACTTCCGGAAGGTTTGCATACCGTATTTTCAGTGCCTTCATCCTTCCCTGCTTTCCTTACAAAAGACACTACTCTCCGTATCGAGAAACAATATGGCATGCCTGTGACACCGGAGTATCGTGGAAGGGTATGCTTCTTTCACCGGTTTCTCCAGGGTGTTTTTTATGGCCGCTGCCTTCGTCTTTCCCGGAACTACACCAAATAGTCTGGCTGCACCTGTCAAAACAGGAATGGTCAGGGTCAGAGCCTGAAGCGGCACCTCCTCTATGGCAGTGAAACACCCGTCATGTACCTGCTGTTGCCTGCAGGTATGATCCAGTGTAACGATTTTTACCTTTTTAGTGTCCCCGAAATCAGCCACAGGCGGATCGTTAAACGCCAGGTGACCGTTTTCTCCTATGCCCATACACACGATATCCACCGGATACTTTTCCAGAAGGGCTGCATAACGTTTGCATTCCGATTCCGGATCATCTGCATTCCCGTCCAGGTAATGGACCGAAGCAAAAGGCAGTGCCCCGAAAAGTCGTGCTTTCAGAAAATTCCCGAATCCCTGCGGAGCATCGGGCGACAGTCCGATGTATTCATCCATGTGAAAAGCATTGATCCTGCTCCATGCTATATCTTCCGAGTTTTTCAGAGCTTCGAGAAATTCGTTCTGTGACGGCGCAGCTGCAAATACCATATTAATCTCTTTCCGGGTTTTCAATAATTCCCGGATAGCCTTTTTTACGGCATTCGCGGCCTGTTGGCCCATGTCTTTTCTGTTTTCACAGATACGGACTTCCAACAGTCCGGCTTTATATGTTCTTGTCATATATTTATACGATATGGTCGGTGTAATGTTTCTTATCCTGGTATATAACCGTTCCATTTACTATGGTCATAGCTATATGTACCGTTTCGTCGAATATGGTAATATCCGCATCTTTTCCGCAGACCAACGATCCCTTCTCCCGGTTTATACCGAGAATGGAAGCCGGGGTTTCTGTAATCATCTTTACAGCGTCGTTCAGGGGAACATCCGCAAGACTGATCATATTCCTCACCAAGCGATCTGCTGTAGCCACGCTCCCCGCAAAAGCCGTACGATTCGGAAGTTTGGCCACACCATCTTCGATGAGTACGGGTAATCCGTCCTCCAGACTTCCCAGTATGCTCGGCCCTTCCGGCATTCCAGCAGCCCTCATGGCATCGGTAACCAAAGCAGTACGATCTGCTCCCTTGATTTTATATACCAGTTTTAATAAAGGAGGAGGTAAATGGATACCATCCGCAATGATCTCTACGGTCATATTATCGATCAGGTATGCGCTTTCCACGACACCGGCATAGCGAAAGGCATTACGCCTGGATACACCGGACATACAGGAATAAAAATGCGTGGCATGTGTATAACCCTTTTCATACGCCTCCAGAACCTCTTCATAGACAGCATCGGTATGGGCTATCGAGGGCAGTATTTGTTTTGCCGACAGGTATGCCCCCATCGCTACCGCACCGGGTAGTTCGGGGGCTATACTCCAGCGTTTTACAAACGGGAACTCCGTTACGATCGTCTCATATTCTTCCGGATCGGGATTGCGGATATATCTCGGGTCCTGCGCCCCCTTTTGCTTCATCGAAAAATAAGGTCCTTCGATATGAAGTCCGGCAAACCGGGCTCCCCGGTGGTTCGACGCCTGGACTGACGCATACAATTCCAGTGTTTTCCGGAGTGAGGCAGCACCACAGCTGAGCGTTGTAGGCATGAGCGCCGTGGTTCCGAAAGTTGCATGTGTACGGGCTATTTCCAGAAATGCTTCCGGGGTATTGTCCATAAAATCATGCCCACCACCACCATGTACATGCATATCGATAAAACCCGGGGCTATGTACTTTCCCCCGGCATCGATTTCCAGGGCCCCGCTGATTTCCGTATTGGCATTGCCCACTTCTACTATTTTTCCGTCCTTAATGAGGATACTTCCGTCTTTGATTGTACGGTGCGGAGTGATTATCTTGCCATTATATATTTTAAGGTAACTCATATGTTCGTTTTCATTTAAGAGTTTTTCTATACGTCCATCTTTTCAGGCGATACCCCGCAAAGGCGTAAAAAATGAGATAGGAATAACAGGGTAATAACACCCAGTATGCTTCCCTTAAACCATGATGGTCGGCCCAGTACCCATAAAGCAATGGCATGATGGCATTTCCGCAAAGTCCCATAATAAGCAGGGAAGCCCCCATTTTAATAAACCTGCCGAGATTGTCCATAGCCAGGGGCCAGACCCCCGCCCATATCATGGAATTCGCAAAGCCGAGGAGTACGATGAACCATACGGATATGTCGACATGAAATCCTAAAAAATCCACTTTTTTACTGACCGACAATACAGCCACACTAAACAAGAATCCGAGGATCGTACAGAATTTCAAGGCATTCAGCTGGGAAATAAATTTCGGGATCAGGGAAATGCCGAGTATGTAACCTATAATGGTCGCCGTCAGTGTGTATGAAGGAAATACTTTGGCCTCAAGGAAAGAGAGGCCACTGTCGGAGGCATAATTGATAATACTGTCCACGGCGATCACCTGTGACCCCACATGAAAAAAAATGGCAACGGCCCCGAGGACGAGATGCGGAAAATCGAGAATGCTCTTTTTCCCTGCCGTCGAAGCCCTGTCTTCTTCGTCTTCCGACTCGGTGTCGATTTCCGGCAAAGGCGAATATTTGACAAACAGTCCGAGAGCTACCAGTACAAGGGCCAGTACAGCATAAGGTATAACGACCCGTTGCGCAAGCTCGTCCAGCACCAGGGACTTTTCCGCACCTTTCATAAGAGCTACGGACTCAAAGAGCACATCATCGGTAGGTCGTAATATGACGGTAGCAAACAGGAGCGGAGCCATTATCCCCGCCAGTTTGTTACATATTCCCATAATGCTGAACCGCTGCGCGGCACGCTCTTTGGCACCCAGGATAGTTATATACGGGTTGGCTGCCGTTTGCAGTACGGCCAGCCCCATCCCCAGGGTAAACAGTCCGACGAGAAAAACACCATACGTACGGGTCAGTCCCGCAGGGACAAATATCAATGCCCCCAGTGCCATAACCCAGAATCCTATCATCATTCCTCTTTTGAATCCCGTCCTTTTCAAAAGGTACCCGGAAGGTAAAGCCATGACGAGATACGCAATGTAAAATGCAAAGGCTACGAGGTACGACTCAAAATTGTTGAGTTCACAGGCCACTTTAAAATAAGGGATCAGGATGGCATTGACCCAGGTTACAAATCCGAAGATAAAAAACAGTACCCCTATGGTGGCGATAGATACGGCAGCACGCCCTTTTTCTGTCTTGTTTGTATATTGTAGTGTTTGGTTGGTCTGTTCCATAATAATCAGTTAGTGAGTTTCCGGATCAGCATTTCAATCCTGTGGTTCCTGAGCCTGTTTTCCTTTTCCAGTTCGGAAGGATATAGAACATCGCGGTGCAGCACCGAAAACTCCTTGTCGATACGCTCCGAAGGCAGATCTTTGAGTACCCGAAGCAGTTGCGGAATATCCTCTTCCCGGAAAGAAGGTTTGTTTAATTCCGCTTCTGCCAGCATTCCCTGAAGGTAATACCAACGTATTTCGGTCATCAGCACATAATGGCGGAACTCTTTCTTGTTTTTAAGAGGTTTTAGACTCCGCAGTACATCCAGAACAGTACGTACACTATCGCTCAGGCTCACGACATCTATGCCTTCCCCGGCTATTTTTCCCTGTTTTATTTCATAAGGTGCCGCAGTCAGTGCTTTCCAGAAGGTCAGCGCCTGGCTTTTATTCAGTCCGTAGGTGTCCTTCGAATACCTGGCGATAAATTCTTCCACGGCCAGGGGAGATTCTGTACGGAGGCTTTCCAGATAGGCCCGGATAAGAAGACGGAACCCACTCAACGGATAAACACGTCTTACCGGGTACAGATCGGTGATATTATCTGCCGATTCGAATACCGGCGAGTAAATACCGGAGGTTGACCAGGAAGTCATCACTATACCCTTGTACCCCAGTTGGCGTGCCTGTGGTATGAAGGTATGTATATTGTCCATGTGTTTCTGCCAGTCGGTGAGGTAATAATTATCCGGGCCACTGCGCAGGGCAGGTGCCCCCCAGATTTCAAATCCGCTTTGTATTAATTTCCCGTGATCGCCAAACCGGTCGAGTTCCCAGCCATAATTCCAGTCTACAAGTACGGTTTCTTCCGGGAGCAATTCCAGGGCGTCGGGATATTTAAGCGCAATATCCGCCCAGATCACTGGCCGTTTTCCCAACCCGACCACAACGTCGCAAAGCATCTTCAGGTAATCTCCGTACAATCTGCCCATCCCTGCTTCTTCAGCCTTTTTACGGGATGCTTCGGAATGTCCGAGCAGATAGGTCTCATCACCACCGATATGGATATATTCCGAAGTATGTGTTGTGATGAGATCCTCGTACAAATCGGTAAAAAGTGCTTTACATAAAGCTTCTTCTGTAGGGTTTACCTGCGAATAGTCTTTCTGGTCCTCACGAAGCTCCCGGTACCGCGTATGCCGGAGTATATACTCTACGTGCCCGAAACTCTGTTGCAAGGGTATCACATCGATCCCGATGGAATTACAATACTTTACAAAACCCGTAATTTCTTTGCGGGTATAAGCATTTTCCCCGGTTATAACCCGGTGTTTTTCGTAAGGATAAGTGGCCTCCCACTCCATGAGCAACGTATTAATTCCATTTTCACTCAGCTCCAGGGCCAAATCCTTTAAAGCCGGCATTTTCATAACCTGTATTCTGAGGTCCAGGTGGAATCCCCTGACCTCGAACGTATGCCGGGCTTCGGCATACATAAAATGCAATGGAAAAACAAAGAGTAAAAACAGTAATTGCATTACGGAAACTCTACAAATGACAAACGGATAACGAAATAATCTCACTTTGGTTTTTTATATTAATTTTTCAGGATACCTGAAATTTTCACACTATAAATTCTAATTTCAAATTCTGACAAAAACAACAATAAAATTAAATTATAATGAATTATTATTAATCGGTAACGTGCCCGAAGATAATAATTTTTACAAAAAGCCATTATTATTGATAATAAATTAATGATTTTTATTTTGAGGATAATATAGAGAAAGTAGGATAAAAAGCTCCTTATCCCAGATGGGACCGGGGATTCCAGGTTAATGCAAAACCGGAGAAGGGACGGAGAAAAAACAGATAAAAAAACAGGAGGCACTTTCTTTACACTTTGCTTCCCGTATTATAAATGTTGTAAAAACTATATTCTGAGAAAGATATTTCTGATAGTATTTACAGTGCTACATATTGTTGTTTAATTCTGGTAATACACGTAGTTCTCTTTGGTTATAATATCAATAGGCATGAATTGTTCCCTGGGCAGGCTGTGCTGATGTACCAGAGTCTCATAAAGAGCCATTACCCCTCTGTATCCCTGCTCCTGAGGCTTCTGACATATCAGGAAATCCACAACTTCCCTTTTGAGGAAACGAATATTTTCATCGAGAAAATCGTATCCTGCGAGAAGAATATCCGTTTTGCTGTTTTCTTCCAGGAACCGGGCTACAGAAGACACCCTCGAATTGGTTACAAAAATCACATCGACCTGGTGTTCATCGAGAATCCGGTGAAGTTCGGATCGTATAGAGGCATAGTCGGTTTTTCGTATATCAGTCTTTAAAAGGGTGACATCCTGCTTCTTTTCGGAAAAATACTTCCGGAACCCTTCTTCTTTTCTCAGCAGGTGATGATGCAGGTCCATTTCTTTGGAAATATTAACGATAAGTGCTTTCTGTCCGGCCCGCAGGATATAGTGCATAAGATGGCCTGCCAGGTAACCGCTCTGAAAAAGGTCGGGCCCAATATAGCAAAGGTTATGCTGATCTTCGATATCGGAATTGATAAAGACAAATGGGATACCGGAAGCTTCGCATTCCCTGATAAAGGCTACGGATTCGTCTTCGAACATCGGTGCGAGTACAACGCCATCATATTTTCTGTCGAGAATTTGCGAGGCATTTGCGATAAAGGAAGATTTATCGTTCTGATCGAAAAAATAGGTATCTACCGTAATACCGAAATCCTTGAGCTCCCCGGAAGCTTTGTTAACCCCGTTTAATGGGGCATCCCAGTATCCGGTCTCTTCGGAAACCCCGGGGATCAATACAGCAAAAGCAAGGGTTTTTCTCGAAGCCAGCCGCCGTGCCATGATATTCGGCTTATAATCCAGTTCGCGGACTATTTCCAGAATACGCTCTTTGGTCTTGGCCGAAACCCCCGAACGGTTGTTCAGTACCCGGTCTACCGTAGCAGTAGAGACATTAGCCCTCCTGGCAATCTCTTTTACTCCTACCAGTTGCTTTTCCTCCTTGTTTTCCATAACAAACAAAAATATTAAAAAATACTTTTGTAATTAAGGCAGGATATGGATCAAATGGTCCCGGATCCTTTTTTGTCCCTCAAAACATATTACTCTGTAGGTGTAGGACAATCATATCTCTTCCAAGGGCTTTCTCCGATGTTCTCCCAGTTTTTTGAAATGGGAGGGCGTCAGCCCGGTGACTTTTTTAAATTGTCTGCTGAGGTGTGCGACACTCGAATAATGTAGCAGGAATGCAATTTCACTCAAAGACAACTCGTCATACACCAGGAGTTCCTTGGCTCGCTCTATACGTTGTGCGATAAAATATTTTTCGATGGTCGTACCTTCCGTCTGGGTAAAAATGTTACTCAGGTAAGTATAGTCGTGGTGCAATTCCGCACTGAGATATCCGGAAAGATTTGTCTTTGGAAAATCTTTTTCCCTGCCATGAACAAGCGCTATGATCCTGTTCTTCACCTTCTCGATCAACCTGCTTTTTTTATCATCTATAAGTGCAAATCCATAGTGCTGTAACATCCTCTCCACCTCTGATTTTCGTTCTTTCGAAATATCAGAAGACAGTTCTACCTCGCCCAGTTCTACGGATACGGGTTCTAATCCGAGTTTTTCCAGCTCGGAACGGACAATCATCTTACAGCGGCTGCACACCATGTTTTTGATATGAAGTTTCATAGTTAATTAATTATGAGAATGCAGGGCCAACCATTGATAATCCGGTTGGTCCTGCATTCTCATATTATGCTTAATTGAACCTTTCCCTGATTTCCCCGCATGTCAACATCTTATCACCGAAGTACGGATTACGTATTTCTTCTTCGGAAGATAGCCAGTAAGCACCTTCGAAATCGAAGGCCATAGGGCAGAACTGTTTGTAGACCGTTCCGGAAGCTATTTGTCCATCTATCATTGTTGTGAAAGCTTCGGAAAGTCCGTAAAAAGCCTTTCGCTGCACGTCAATATCATCGCTTTTTTCGATGGCTGTGGCAAATTCAAGGCCCTTTCCGTTGTTTTCTGTTGCACCAAGCGCCTTCACCAGCATTTTTGCTCCGTTTTGAGCCTCTCCGGCATCGCTACGCACGAGAGCCGTTTTGATATGGATGTAATGCCCGTAAGCCTCACCGAATTTTTCATTTTTAAAGACAGGTGATCCGGCCATATCACGATGATCCGTTTCTCCTTTATGCCCTTCATGATGCTCATGCATCTCCACGGTTTTTACATTTTCTTTCTTTTCCTCTTTACAGGAATACACTCCCGTCAGGGTCATAAATGCCATCATGACCGTTACAAATCTGTTTTTCATTAGTATGTAATTTAACGTTATTCTTGTTTATTTGATCTCATCGGTAATTTCCCCGCATTTCAGCATCATAGCCCCGAAGTACGGGTTGTGTATTTCCCGGGACAAACTCAGCCAGTCCGCCCCGTTATCGGAATCTGCCATAGGGCAGTGCTGCACGTATAAAGTTACGGAAAACGGCCCGAATGCATGAGCCATTCGGATCACACTTTCAGACAGCGGTTTGAACGAGCGCCGCATCTCCTCCAGGTCGCTGGTACTGGTCATACGCTCGAGGTGGGGCGTTACCTCTTCCCGGAAATCCATCCAATACTGATGAGACGTACCCTTGAACAACGACATGTCAGCACCGTCAAGTGCAGCACTGATATTCACAACGGCTTTCCCCGCTTCCGGGACATCGCCTCCTACAAGGGCATCTTTCAGTTGGAGATAAGCCCGGGTTACCTGCTCTGCAGCCTGCCTGGCTTCGGGAGAAATTTCCGCCTTTTCAGGCATCCTTCTTTCCCCGGTATTACCTGAAACAGGCGTTCCGCTGCCATGATGATGGCCCATCCCGCTGTCTCCGCCGTCCGGATTCATCATACTGGGTTTTCCCGCCAGCTGGGCGGCCGCATCCACGGTAAAGGTGCCATTCACTACGATCTCATCACCGGTTTCCAAGCCTTTCTCTACCGTATAAGCTCCTCCGAGAGACGGACCGAGAACGACTTCCCGCATTTTAAACGATGGCCGTCCTCCACCCGTTTCCCGCGTATAGACTACCGAACGTTCTCCTGTCCACAACACAGCGCTTTCCGGAATCGCAATGGCTTTCTCCGACGTTGCTCCCGGTACGATGTGCATTTCCCCCGAAGCAAACATTTCGGATTTGAGCCTTCCGTCCTTATTGGACACTTCCACACGGGCCGTTGCCACCCTGGTTTGTGCATCGATCAACGGATCGACAAAAGTAACTTTGCCTTCAAAGGTCTCTCCGGGCAACGAAGCGATGGTATATTTTATCGTACTTCCTTCTTTTATCCAGGTCATTTCACTTTCGTAAATATCAAAAAGCACCCACATGGCCGAAAGATCGGCAATTTCATAGAGGGGCATTCCGCGTTCCACATAATCCCCCAGTTCCACCTTGCGTTCGGTTACAATACCATTGACATCGGCACCGATAGGAAAACGCTGCAAAGGACTTCGGTTTTCCAGTATGTTGTTAATCCGTGCCTCCCCGATTTTCCAGTTCCGCAGTTTTTGCTTTGCCGCTTCGAAAAGTTCGGGTTGGGTATTTCGCATAGCATGGGCCTGCAACAATTCTTCCTGGGCGGTCACCAGCTCCGGCGAATACACCACGGCGAGGGTTTGTCCCTTCCGTACCTTTTCACCGGTAAAATTGATACTGAGTTTCTCTATCCGCCCGGGCACATGAGTGGTCTGTGCATACACCTTACGTTCGTCGGGAACGACCTTTCCGTTGAGCCGAAGCGTTTTTTTCGGTCGCCTGCTTTCTCACCGTCATCGTTCGGATATTGGCCAGTTTCACCGCATTTTCACTCATGGCTACCACTGCGGGGTCGCCTTCGGATGCATCGCCTTCGAGGGGAATGAGGTCCATTCCACAAATAGGACATTTTCCCGGTTCGTTCTGCCTGATCTGCGGGTGCATCGAACAGGTCCACACTTCCTCTACCCCGCTTTCGGCTGCGTGATCATGTGTAGGCAGCGACTCCCGGCCTCCACCGAAAAACAGCCATCCGAGCAGGAATCCCAAAAGCAGGAGTCCGCCCATGATCAGTATATTCTTGTTTTTTGCTTTCATTTAGTTTATTAGTTTGTAGTGTATCCATACTTACTGCCGGTTTCCGGCCTTCTCACCTTGTACATACCAATGATAATTTAGTCTTCCGATAACAGGTATGCTTTCCTGGCATACGCCGCAAAACCATCCTTTTCGGCTGTTATTTTTGCGGCCTGGTAAAGCAGTTTTTCCTGCTGCAAGCGCAGTATCTCGTCCATAGTACTATCAGTATTGCCATAAGACGACAACAATAACTTCATGGCCTGCCCGGTACTTTCGAGCTGTTTATCGTACAGTGCTATACGCTGTTGTGCTTTCCTGATGTCGTAACGGGCCATTTCGTAATCGGCCCTCAACCGGTTCCGTACTGCCACACGTTCGTGCCGGGCCGCTTCGGCCAGGAAGTCGGCTTCCTTCACCCTCGCCTTATGCTGTTTCCGAAAAACGGGCAAACTCACCGAGAGCATGGGCATAATCACATCCTGCCCGTTGTTTTCAGGGTTCATCTCCGTCTGTTTACTTATGATGGAATAATCCACCCCGATCCCGATCATGGGCAGGCCCTGCTTCACGGCCGCTCTTCGCTGTGCCGCATAAGAAGCTGTTTGCTTGTCCAGTTGCTGCATTTTCGGATGCGCGGCAAAAAGACTGTCGCCTTCAATATTTCCCTGTTCCATCCCTTCTCCTTCGGGAAGGGCGGGAAGCGTTTCGGGAAAGACCACTTCGCTGTCATAAGCCACGTTCAGCAGCGCATTGAAACGGTACGCTACCGATGCCCTTTTATCTTTGAGCAGGGTGATCTCTGTCCCGGCATCATTCCGTTTCATATCCACCCGTACCACGTCTACCATGGCCGCCTTGCCGTTACGGAACCTGGACAGTGCCAGTTCGCGGAAGGTGTTGAGCACTTCCATATTTTCCTCCTGTATACGGATGGTCGCCTGAAGTTCGTACATTTCCGCATAGACCGTCTTTACCTTTACAAAAAGTTCTTCCCGGGTGTCCAGGTATTGCTGAAAACCGGCTTCTGCCATTGAAGTTGCAGCGTCTTCCCGGGCTTTCAACGTCCCGAACCAGGGGAACATTTGCATCAGCGAGAATTTGGCTTCCTGCCTTCCCAGCCGGGTCTCTATCATTTTCCCGAAGGCACTCATCGTAAGTGTAGGGTCGGGCAGGCTGCTCACCTGTGGGGCCTTTTGCATGGCTGCTTCAAAACGGGCGTAAGAGGCCTTCACCTCAGGGTTGTTTTCGGCAGCGATCTGCAGATAATCATCAAGGGCCTGTGCATTTACCATAAAAGGCAGCAATGCTATACTTATGATCCGGATTATCTTTTTCATGACTGTAAGATTTCGTTTTGTCCGTTTCCGGCATTTTCCTTTTTTACGACGGTTTCTCTCCAATAGGCCTGAAGCACAGGCACGACAAACATGGTCATAATCTGTATGAACATCCCGCCAACTGTAGGAATGGCCATGGGCACCATAATATCCGATCCTTTCCCGGTCGAAGTCAGCACGGGAAGTAAGGCGATAATGGTTACGGCTGTTGTCATCATGGCCGGACGGACCCTTTTGAGCCCGGCTTCCAGTACGGCCGCTCTGACCTCCGGAACGGTCCGGGGTTGTTTTTCTTCAAAAACCTGATGGATATACGTTCCCATAATCACCCCGTCATCCGTAGCAATTCCAAACAGGGCGATAAATCCTACCCAGACCGCCACACTGAGGTTTATGGTATGCATCTGGAAGAGGTCGCGCATATTCACCCCCAGTACGGCAAAATCCATAAACCAGTCCTGTCCGTACAGCCAGAGCATGATGAAACCGCCTGCAAAAGCGACAAATACCCCGGAAAAATGTATGGTGGAAGCAACGACGGTACGGAACTGGAAATACAGTAGTAAAAAGATCAGGACCAGGCTCAGGGGAATTACGATTGACAACCGCTTGACAGCACGTACCTGGTTTTCGTAATTTCCGGAAAACTTATAGGTTACTCCCCGGGGCACCTGTAATTCGCCCGAAGCTATTTTCTCTTCGATGAAACGGCCGGCATCGTCAACAACATCCACTTCGGCATAGTTTTCTTTTTGTCGAAGAGCACGTAACCGGTGAGGAAGGTTTCCTCACTTTTTATCATCTGTGGCCCGCGAACATATTCCGTCCTGGTCAGTTCCCCCAACGGTATCTGTGCCCCCGAAGGTGTCGGCACGAGTATCTTCCTTATTTTTTCCGGGGTATCCCGCAGTTCTCTCGGATAGCGTACCCTTACCGGGAAGCGTTCTCTTCCTTCCACCGTACTGGTCACCTGCATACCACCTACCGCAGTTTCTATGACCTGTTGCAACTGCTCTACACTCAGGCCGTACCGCGCTATGGCATTCCGGTCGATATGCAGCTGCAAATAAGGTTTCCCCACGATACGATCGGCAAAAACGGCTTCTTCTTTTACGGAAGGGACCTGTTTGAGAAGGTTTTCGAGTTGTATCCCGAAATCCTGTATCGTTTCCAGGTCCGGGCCGTAAACCTTGATTCCCATCGGGGCACGCATCCCTGTCTGTAACATCACCAGGCGCGTTTCTATGGGTTGTAAACGGGGAGCGGAAGTCACACCGGGAATCCGGGTAACCCTTACGATCTCGTTCCATATATCATCAGGGGACTGCACCGTGCTCCTCCAGTTCCGGAAATAGCTGCCGTTCGTATCCTGTACCAGGTCTTTGTCCGAAAACCCTTGTTCCAGCACTTCGTCATTGGTAAGCGTATCTCCGGATTTCAGGATAAAACGGCCTGCTTTATCCGTTTTATAGGCCTGCTGCTTTCCTTTCCCGTCCCTGCTGTATTCCGGCTTGTAGTTTATGATATTCTCATACATGGATATCGGTGCCGGGTCCAGGGCACTTTCGACCCTTCCCATCTTACCTACAGCCATGTCCACCTCCGGTATTCCGGCTACCGCCATATCCAGTTGCTGGACGACACGCCGGTTCTCTTCCATCCCCGCATGTGGCATGGAAGTAGGCATCAAGAGGAAACTTCCCTCATCGAGAGCAGGCATAAATTCTTTCCCGGTTCCCGGAAATGCATGAGCCAGACCACTCCACAGCGAAGTCGTTCGGATGTTCCATCCTATCGTATCTCCTCCCCGGGCGACCGTGCCGAAAAGCTTCGGAAAACCTATCCATATCATCAATCCCAGAAAAACAGTAAGCAGAGGCAGCAACAAAAACTTTCCTTTGTGTACGAGGCACCATTTCAGTATGGGTTCGTAATACCGGACCACCGCGAGCAGGACCATAAGTATCAAAGCCAGTAGGAGGATTACAAAAAGATAGTTGCTGAACAGGCTGTTCTGATGGCCTAACGGCACCCATTCCTCTGCCAGGAAAAACAGGGTCACGGCCAGTATGACAAACAGCGTGATCCCGGAGGCATACTTACCGAGGAATTCCGGGCTTCGGTGTTCGAACAGCTTTATGACACCGATCACTGTGAGCGCCAGCGGCAGCCACATCCGGAAAACCACGGCCAGGACGACCCCCCCCGCCACCAGGGAAATATGCCACACCCGGTTGATGTGCTTTTTCTTCGATCCCATCGAAAACACAAAATAAGAGAGGGTAGGCAAAACGATAATCCCGAGCACAAAAGAAGCGGCAAGCGCAAAGGTTTTGGTAAAAGCAAGCGGGCGGAACAGTTTTCCTTCGGCGTGTTCCATAAAAAATACGGGAAGGAAACTCACTACGGTTGTGGCAAGCGCCGTAGTTATGGCCGGGGCGACTTCTGTGGTCGCACGATAGATAATGTCTGCGAGCACCTTTCCTCCTGCCCCCTCATTTTCTCCGGATTCCAGATGGCGGATCATATTTTCCACAAAAACGATCCCCACATCAACCATCACCCCGATAGCTATAGCAATTCCGGACAGGGCTACCACATTGGCATCGACTCCGGCATAACGCATCACTATAAAGGTCATCAGCACCGCTACGGGGAGCAGGCTCGATATCAGTACGGATGCCCTCAGGTTGAGCACGAGGACCACCACAACAATAATACTTATGAGAATCTCATGTGACAAGGCATTTTCGAGCGTTCCTATGGTTTCGTGAATGAGTTGTGTACGATCGTAAAACGGAACGATGGTAAGCTGGCTTTCCGTACCGTCTTCCAGTGTTTTCCGGGCAGTCCACGAGTTATTTCACCGATCTTGTCCTTGACATTATCAATAACTTCGAGCGGGTTGGATCCGTAGCGTGCTGTAACTACGCCCCCGACAACCTCAGCACCTTCCTTGTCGAGCAATCCGCGTCGCGTTGCAGGGCCGAGTGTCACCTTGCCGATATCCCGGACAAGCACGGGTTTATTGGCATTAACAGAAATTACTGTTTCCTCCAGGTCCTTTACGGATTTGATATAGCCCAGGCCACGAACCAGGTATTCGACCTGGTTGACTTCTATGGTTTTGGCTCCTGCATCCCTGTTGGAATTTTTCACGGCCATCATCACCTTGTCTATACCGATATTATAGGCCTTAAGGGCATCGGGGTCGACATCGACCTGGTATTCCTGCACATACCCTCCTATGGATGCCACTTCGGACACCCCGGAAACAGCGCTGAGGCCGTACTTCACATAAAAGTCCTGTACGGTACGCAGTTCGTGCAGGTCCCAGCCCCCGGTAACATTTCCGTCCGGATCACGTCCTTCGAGAGTGTACCAGAACACCTGCCCCAGTCCGGTAGCATCCGGCCCCAGGGCCGGTTGTACACCTTCCGGAAGAAGGTTGGCGGGAAGCGAATTCAGTTTTTCAAGTATCCTGGAACGCGACCAGTAAAACTCCACATCTTCATCGAAAATTATATAGATACTGGAAAAACCGAACATGGAAGTACTCCGCACCGAGCTTACTCCCGGTACCCCAAGCAGTGTTGTTGTCAGCGGATACGTAATCTGGTCTTCCACATCCTGGGGAGACCTTCCGGGCCAGTTGGTAAAAACGATCTGCTGGTTCTCCCCGATATCCGGAATGGCATCTACCGGAACAGGATCGTGGGGCAAAAAACCGGTATTCCAGTTAAAAGGCGATGTCACCAGCCCCCATCCTATAAACAATAGGAGCAGGAGAACAGTAACCAGCCTGTTATGCAAAAAATAACGAATAATAGTATTTAACATCGAAGCTTGTTTTTAGTGATGCAAACGATAAACCGTGAAAGATGGGGTAACGGACATATCCGGACATACCTCATCCGTACAAAATTTTCACGGATACGGAACAATCACTAAAAACTAAATGAGAAAAGTATCGTGCAGAACCTGAATGTCCTGTACAACAAGTGGGGGAGCATAATCCCTGAAGGGAATGACATTTTCTTTTAACCCTTCGAAAAGATTGAGGTAAACATAGACGAAAGCCTGTACAGATACAAGCTGATGCTGCCATTCCAGGCTTGTCGCTTTCTGCAGTGTATCCTGTCCCTGTATCAGGGCAATCTCATCAGAACAACAGGAAGTCTTGCTTACCGTGCAGGCACTACTGCCTGTATCCTTAATTGTAGGGCTTTGGATTTTTTCGGCTACCATACCACAGCTATCTGCCTTGACAAACAACGCCGTATCTACCAGAAAATCTCCGCAAAAATGCTTTTCTACAGTAAAGGAAACCGTAGAAAACAACACCAGAAAGGCGAGTAAAAAAGATGATATTTTGAAAAAAACCTTTTTCATTGCAGTACAAAAATAGTAAATATTCCATTCGAAATATTTTTTTTTCGACATTGTTAACAGTTATGGATATTTACGGTGTTACCTGAGCACGGTCATTTTTCCGTCCCTGCTTCGTCGCCCGTTACGTTTTACATACCGTAAATTATCGGTTTATTCCCTAAATTTGTCCGCTAAACCATGTGTTATGAATTTTAAAGAACTGAGACCCCGGGTCGAAAACATACTTGCGGAAAAAATTTCAATAGAAGCCCGCCTTACCGGGATTTGCGAATTGCTGAAAGAGCATGTCTCTTATTATGACTGGGTCGGTTTTTACTTTAAAAACGGAGATAAGGAAGAACTAAAACTCAAAGCGTTTGCCGGAGAACCTACCGATCATACGATCATCCCGTTCGGTAAAGGGATATGCGGACAGGTTGCCGTATCCAATAAAAATTTCGTGGTGCCGGATGTCAAAGCCCAAAACAATTATATAGCGTGTAGTATTTATGTGAAAGCAGAAATTGTTATCCCGCTTTTTGTAAACGGAGAAAACATCGGGCAGATCGATATCGATTCGCATACTCCCGATCCGTTTACGGAGGAAGACGAACAGTTCCTGGAATTTGTCAATGCCAGGGTTGCGGAAATCCTGTAGTTCCGAATGCATGATCCTCAGGGCATTCTTTTCTTCATAGCTTCCACGATGTGAAAAGCGGCCGGACAGATCGCAGTATTTTTCAGGGTGAGATTGGTAATCTGATGAAACTTTTTACGGTCGGTATGCGGATATTCCCTACACGCCTTGGGACGTACTTCGTAAATAGAGCAATAGTTATCGTACCCTAAAAAGGCACAGGGAACACGCTGCAACACATAATCGTTGTCTTCATCGATCTGCAGGTAGGTATCTATAAATTGCTGGGGTTTCATCCGGAAGTGTTTTGCTATGCGTTCTATATCCGCATTGGTAAACAACGGTCCCGTAGTTTTACAACAATTGGCACATTGCAGGCAGTCCGTCCGCTCAAACTCTTCTTCGTGAAGTTCCTGCATCATGTAATCCAGGTTCTTCGGCGGTTTCTTTTTGAGTCTGGCAAAGTACTTCTTGTTTTCCTTATGCTTATCTTTGGCGAGTTGCGGGAGCTGTTTGAGTAAATCATCCATAGTGCAAAATTAGGATATAGAAACGGGTTTTCGTGCAGGCGGACTCCGATTTTGAGAACGGGTCTTTAAAAACCTGTGACTACTATAGCCGTAACACTAAAAAATACCTGCAATACAGGGTACTTATGAAGAAAAAAGATATTATCGGGAAAGCCCTTCTCGACTTCCAACAGGGAAACTATACCGAAGACATCATCACGGAAACTTCTATTTCGGAAGAAGATACGCTACCGCTGCCTTATTTTTTCCGTAGCTATGACGAAATGCCTCCCATAGAACAGAAGGCACTGCAACTTGCCAGGGGTAAAGTGCTCGATGTGGGTTGCGGAGCAGGAAGCCATGCTTTGTACCTTCAGTGTAAAAAAAAACTGGAGGTCACGGCCATAGATACGTCTCCCGGAGCTGTGGAGGTCTGTCGTGAGCGTGGAGTAAAACAGGTTTTGGTACAGGATGTCATGCAGTACGATAATGAAAAATTCGACACTGTCCTGTTGCTGATGAACGGCCTGGGGATATGTGGCCGCCTGAAGAATATCTCCGGATTTTTAAATCATCTCCGTACCCTGCTTCGCCCGGGGGGACAGATACTCCTCGATTCTTCGGATATTATTTACATGTTCGACGAGGATAATGACGGTGGCCGATGGATTCCTTCCTACCCTGATTACTATGGGGAAATCGAATTTCAAATGCGTTACAAAAAAGAACAGAGTAATAACTTTCCATGGCTGTATGCAGACTACAATACCCTGCAAAATGCAGCGATATCCAATGGTTTCGAGTGTGAACTCATTTTGGAAGGTGCGCATTACGATTACCTCGCCAGACTACAGGATATTCCGGGATAACTTATGTGCCGTATATCTGCTGGCTTCCCGACTAACTTTGTATCAAATAACAGGCCGGCTGACAGTGTATTCAACCGGCCTGTTATGTAGTTTCGGGTCATTTACATACAAACACACCCCGATATCAAGGATGCACGGAACTACCCGGCATCGACGGAGTTGCTTCTCTATTTTTTGTCAGTCAGTTCAAAAGAGATCTCCCCGGCATTCAGCAATTCCTTATCGGAAATAAAATAGCCTTTATGTTCCCGGTTTCCTATCCTGATCTTACGGATGTATGTTCCTTCTCCCGGATTTTCACAGGAGAGTATGAGTTTGTCTTTGGAATAGTAATCGGTATCGAGATGAATGATAACCTTATCGAACCGGGGAGTCACAAAAGTGTAGACCGGATCGGCGGGTGTTATCGGATAAATCCCCATCATAGCATAGATCGCCCAGGCCGACATCGTTCCCGTATCGTCATTACCGGGTAATCCGTCCGGAGTATTTTTATAATAAGTATCCAGCAGCGCTCTCACCCTTTCCTGGGCCTTCCATTCGCTCCCTTTTACATAGTTGTACAGAAAGGGATATGCGATATCAGGTTCGTTGGCCATATCGTAATGTCCTTCGTCAAAAATATAATCGAGTTGTTTGACAAAGTTCCGGTTTCCTCCCACCAGCCTTATCAGTCCTTTGACATCGTGAGGAGCCATAAAGACATATTGCCAGGCATTCCCTTCGATAAATCCTACATTTTTCTCGAAGTTAGCTCCTTTCAAGGGATCGAAAGGTTCGTACCAGCTTCCGTCGGAGGTGCGGGGACGCAGTACTTTCAGCTTCTTATCAAACAGTTTCCGATAGGACAGGGACCGTTCCGTAAACAGTTTGTGGTCTTCCTTTTTTCCGAGTGCCCTTGCCAGTTGTGCTATGGCATAGTCGGAAATATTGTACTCCTGGGTTGTAGAAACTGAACCGTCGACCGGACTTTCGGTATTGACAAACCCATCGCGGACATAATCATCCAGCCCTGGGCGCAACGGATTGTTTTCTGTCGTCGTAGCCCCTTTTTTCATCGCTTTATAAGCTTTTTCCACGTCGAAGTCCTTCAACCCGCGGAGATATGTATCTGCCAGAACTACGGATGCCGGATCACCGACCATAGTAAATGTCTCGGTAGCATTCAGCTCCCATTTGGGCAACCAACCGTTTTCATCGTACATATCGAGCATACTCTTCACCATTTCCAGTTGCTGATCGGGGTAAACCAGGCTCATAAACTGGTGGTAATTGCGATAGGTGTCCCACAGAGAAAATACCGTAAACCTTCGCTTATCGGTTTTACCCGTCTTTCCGGTGGCGATTTCGGGATATTCGCCATTGCTGTCGTTAAAGATATTAGGATGAATAAGTGTGTGGTATAATGCGGTGTAGAAAATGGTCTTATCATCCGTGGTCCCGCCTTCCACTTCAATCCTGGAAAGCTGTTCGTTCCATGCATTCCGCGTTTTTTCATAGACCTCATCAAAGGACAGTCCCCCGGCTTCCCGGTCGAGGTTCTCCCTCGCATTGGCTATGCTTACATACGATACCCCTATCTGTACTTCCACCTGGGTGGTTTCTTTGAAATCATAACGGAAATACGCGCCTATACTATCGCCTACAACCTCCCGGGTAAAGCCTTTCATCATTCGGGTTTTCCCGTTATAAGTCATCCATTGTGCTTCGACCCCATCATAGGTAGCCGGTTTTTTCCAGATACCGAATTCCTCGGCAGGAATAGAAAATCGGGCTACAAAATATACCGGGTATGCCTGTTCCGGGCTGTTATAACAAAACGAACCTACGGTACGCATTCCTTCGATCTCCGTAGGAGATACCACTTTGGCCATAGCTCCCAGTTCATTGGTAAGACCGAGACCGAGGTTGAGGAGGATATTCGATTTTCCCGCCGGAAACGTATATCGTGTTATTCCCGTTCGCGTACTGGCCGTAGCTTCCGCCTTGACGTGGTAACGCGAAAGGGTTACGGCATAATAACCTGCCCTGGCCTCTTCGCCGGTATAAGTCGTACCGTATTTGAGGTGATCGGTTTCCAATCCTCCCGTAGTAGGCATTGTAATAACTACTCCCAGATCCGGGCAACCGACCCCACTGAGGTTGACATGGGTAAAACCGGTGAGGAAAGTGTTTTCATTAACATATGGGTTGGACAGCCATCGACTGTCTTTCTCGAGTACATTCTGTTTTCCCGCCACATTAAAAGGCGATACACTGGCCATTCCCCTCGGGGCGATAGCCCCCGGATTAGTCGCTCCGAAATTGGAAGTCCCTATAAAAGGATTGACGTAATCTACAGGCTTTTCCTGTGCGTATCCGCTGAAAAGAGAAACCAGAAAGCTTACAGATGCTATTTTTAATGTCTTCATATTATAATTTGTTTCTACAGGACACTGCCCTGTACTCTCCCGGAGAGATTATTATTCCACTACGATCTCATCGACAAAAAGCCAGGTATTACCGCCTAATGGAGTTTTCCCCTGGTTTGTAACTTTAACCTTTACATAACGTGCGGATTGCTCCGGAAAATCCACTTCGAAATCCTTGATATCGGCACTGCCGTTTTTGGCATAATCCCTTTGTATCTCGCCGGCTTTGGTGAAGCTTTTTCCATTTTCGGAGAGGTAAACCTCGACACGGACCGGGTAGTAAATTCCGGCTCCCTGATTTTCCATGGCTCCGACCGCAACCTTTCGAATACCGGAAGCGTTTTCCAGGTCGATAACGACTTCCATGTCATGACCTATCCAGGCCTGCCATTGTCCGTCGTGAAAATCCTTGCTTCCCCGAAGGACATTAACCATATTGGATGTGCCTGCTCCGGGATAATTCTTGTTCCACTCCCGGGTGTAAGCCACCTTTTTCCCTACGCCCTTATGCCAGGTAAACGTACACTCAAATACATTACCCACGGGTTTGTCATTTTCGAACAGGGAAGCCTTTACGGTTGTCGTTTCTGTAATTTTTACAGGTTCGGTGTATTTAACGGCCTTGTCCAGCGCTTCATCATTGAGAACATACCTGATATCGGTATCCGGAAATTCGGTTTTCAAGGCTACGGTCACCTCCTGGTTCGCATCTACCGAAGCATCTGCCATAATAGTATAAGCACTTTTGGCATAGTTGATACCGAGTATGTCGTAACGTCCGAACAGATGCTGTACTCTTGACGAAAAATCTTCCCAATCTCTTTTCTCTTTCGGACTCCACAGGGTTTCGGACAACGCGTTAAGCCTGGGATAAAGCATATATTCGGAATGGGAGGTTGTAGGGATATATTCCGACCACAGGTTGGCCTGTCCTCCGAGAACATGTGCGACCTGTTCCACACTCATGGAATCGACTACGGGATCAAACTCATAGACTTTACTCAAGGGGAGATAGGCATTAAAAGCCATAGGTTCGGAATCCTGCGGTCCCTGGTAGTAATCAAAATAACAATGAGACACCGGGGTCATGACGACATCATGTCCCTGGGCGGAGGCTTCCCATCCTCCCTCTATACCACGCCAGCTCATGACGGTAGCCCCGGGGGCCAGTCCGCCTTCGAGTATTTCGTCCCATCCCAGCATGATCCGTCCTTTGGAGCTGACAAACCGTTCCATACGTTTCATGAAATAGCTTTGGAGTTCATCCACATCGGCAAGTCCTTCTTCCTTGATTCTCTTCTGGCAATGCGGACAGGTTTTCCAGTTGGTCTTGGTGGCTTCGTCACCACCCACGTGAATGTAGCGTGAAGGAAAGAGTTCCATGACTTCAGCAAGCACGTTTTCGAGAAATTCGAAAGTAGATTCCTTTCCTGCACAATAAATATCGGTAATGGGCCATACACCTCCCGAAGGTACCATGATAGGCTCTCCTTTACACGATAATTCCGGATAGGACGCTATGGCGCTCATCACATGCGCAGGCATTTCTATTTCGGGTACGACTTCTACCCCTTTATCTTTGGCATAGGCCACGATCTCACGGATATCTTCCTGAGTGTAAAATCCTCCGTAAGTCGCTTTTTCGGAAGGGTCCGGAACAGGACGTGCATTCCAGTGCATGTCTTCCTTGTCTACCCGGTATGCCCCTACTCCGGTCAGCTTAGGATATTTTTTAATTTCTATACGCCACCCCTGGTCGTCTACCAGGTGAAAATGAAGGACATTCATTTTGTGCATGGCCAGCCGGTCTATGACCTTAAGTACATAATCTTTAGGAAAAAAATGCCTGGATACATCGAGCATAAGTCCTCTCCAGGGGTATTCCGGGCTATCGTTGATCGTTACGGCTGGTACTGCCCAGATGACACCTTCTTGCAGGTCCCGGCTTTCTATGGCTGCCGGCAGTAACAATCTCAGCGTCTCCAGGCCGTACAGGTAACCGGAATAACCGGCAGCAGTAATGGCGATATGATCTGCGGTAACCTCCAGCGTATAGGCTTCATGGTCCATACCGCTGTCTTCCCTGAACTCAACGTAATTACTTTCGGGAGCGGAAGAGGTAATGGCGGGTTCCCACCCCGCAGCCGTGCGGAATTTCGACGTCAGGATCGACGCTATTTTATGTGATTCTTCTCCGGCTACAAAAACGGTCTTTTTGTCAAAAACAAAGGCCCCGTCCTGCAGGTGAAGTTCCCGCGGTTGCGGTATGATGTTGATATCACTTTTTGTAAAGGTAATTTTTTCCGAACGGTCGCATCCGGAAATCCACGCGGCCAGGACCAGTAACGTGAAGTATATCGGTTTTATTTTCATTTTTTAATGGGTTTGTTTCCGGGATACGGATATCCGAAACTATATTTCTGCATGGAGAAACCGGAAGGTCCGACTGGTATAAGAAACCTGCGAGACCCTAAAACCGGGCCTCCACAGGTCTGTCAAAAAGATTATGATATTTCGTATTCCCCGTCGATAAGACGGTTCCCATGCTCTTCGTCGTAAACGGCATAGTTGAAACCGGGGCGCAGGCAGTACGCTCCGTATTCTCCCTGTTTGTTCAGAGCGATAAAGCCGATCTGGAGATATTCCAGGTCCGGGCGGTTCCTGTAGATTTTGTGGATACGTTCCACGATTTCCTTACAAGCCTCATAGGGACTTTTACCCTGACGCATAAGCTCTACGACCATTGCACTGCCTGAGGTACGTATTACGGCTTCCCCGAGTCCTGTGGCAGCTGCACTGCCGACCTCATTATCGAGAAAAAGACCGGCACCGATAATCGGCGAGTCTCCTACTCTTCCGTGTACTTTCCAGGCTGCCCCACTGGTAGTACATGCACCGGAAAGATCCCCGTTTTCGTCAATAGCCAGCATGCTTATGGTGTCGTGGTTTTCGATGTTGATCACCGGTTTGTACTCCGATTTCTGCAACCACTCCCGGTATGCTTTTTCGGCCTCAGGAGTAAGCAGGTTTTCTTCTTTGAACCCCTGTTCCAGGGCAAACTGTTTTGCGCCTTCTCCCACCAGCATGATATGCGGGGTTTTCTCCATAACTTTCCGGGCTACGGAAATGGGATGCTTTATATTCTGTAAAAAGGCTACGGAACCACAATTGAATTCGTGGTCCATGATACAGGCATCGAGAGTCACCTTACCGTCCCTGTCGGGCCATCCGCCATATCCTACGCTGGATACTTTCGGATCGGCTTCGGCAACTTTTACTCCGGCCTCGACAGCATCGAGTCCCGATCCGCCGTTTTTCAGGGTTTTCCAGGCTTCTTCATTGGCCGGCAAACCGTGATTCCAGGTCGAGATCAATACCGGTTTCTTTACTTTCTTTTCTCCCTCCTTAACAGCTCCGTTCTTCTGTTGGGGATCGTGAGGTTTGATTCCGTTATCCACACAGCTGTAAAGCGTTCCGACTGCTACGGTGCCAAGGGCTGTCTTTGTAATAAATTTACGTCTGTCTATCATTGCAGGCATACTTACTGTTCTACATCTTTTTGTTTCCGAAACTTTTCATTCGACATTAAAGAAGTACTATTTTCCTTCTTTGGTCTCTTTTATCGCCCTGAGCATATCATCGGTAAGTGCAGGACCGTCAAAGAACGATACACCTTTCGCCCCGTTATCTTTAGCCAGCTTTACAGCTTCCTTAATCTCAGAAGGAGACATTTCCGGCACATAGATACCGGTATGTAATTCGGTTTTCTTGTTTTTGAGGTCTTCAACACCCTGCCTGGTCGCAAATCCTATCCAATCGGTTTCTTCGTTGTAGAAATTGTGATAGATCATCGGAAGCACTACATCGATATCCCATTTGTCCCAACGCTGGCGAACCATGTGATCGGCCATTTCCGGGTAAGGGAAAACGGCTGCCGTGAGTATTTTTCCATGGTCGTGAGCTATCTTATAAGCATCGTTTACGACAGCTCTGATCTTGTTCAGACGGAATTGCTTCCATTCCATATCAAGGGCAGGATCTTCGAATTCCTTTGGATTTTTATGATGTATTTTCTCAAATTCGGCTACACAGGCATCACAATAACAAAAATCGAATTCGGGAAGCTCTGTTTTCTGCTCCAAATCGTACTTGGGGAGCAACCCGATAGGAAGAAAAATATCGGGGAAACGGATGTAGTCCAGGTGTACGCTGGCCACTCCTTCTACTTTGGCAAGGCCTTGGACAAGTCCGAGTACGTGGTTCCTCGAATCTTCTTTTGTGGGGCAGAGCCACTGGTAATAATCTACGTAGGGTCTGTGATCAAAACACGAATTTCCTTCACGGCTCACAGCATACCAGTCCGGATGTTGTAAAGCCACGGAATCTCCGGGCCTGTTCATGGCCATCAGCCAGGCATGAACTTCCAGTCCGGCTTCACGTGCCAAAGGGGTCAGTCTTCCCAACAGCTCCGGGTCGGTATTGGTATTGATCAATACGGCATCGAGCCCGTTGTCCTTATAACGGGTAAATTCTTTTTTATAGGAGTCATCATCCCTCTTGGCATCGGCAGTGATCCAAGTCCAATATTTAAATGCTTTGGAATCCGTATGGCCGGTCGTGTCTTTTTGTTCTTTTACATCCGCTGCCTTTTCCTGTTTTCCGCAGGAAACAAGACAGACCAGGGTAAAAAGCATGGTGAGTTTTAAGAGTTTCATCTGTGTGTATTTATTGGTTTTAGGTATTGGTAAATATTATGCTACGGATAGTCCGGGTTACTTTCCGGTATTTTCTTTTCTGGCACTGAACTTTCCGTCCTCCCGGAGCACAAGTTGCTTCCCCGTGAAGGGACTTACCGCGATCAGGTTCCATCCCTCACTATGTACTTCCAGGGCAATTTTAACGGATTTCCCACCGATAATTACGGGGTGTTCCACCAATTGTTTTACGGAAGTTATCCAGTCTCCCGTTTCCTGAAAATGTTTTTTCTGCTTGCGGTACAGGGCATAGAGTTCCCATTTGATTTTTTCGTCTTCCGGAATACGGAACTCATCCTTGCTTCCGGGCGTAGCGGCAGAAAAATACACATATCCCCACCACTCAGGTTCGTGCATGTTGATCACCCACTGCGGAGACCACACCCAATTGTATTCCGGCAGATACTTGCCGTCCTTATCCTTCTTGCGCGCGTACCTGTTGTTTTCAAGGTCGAAGTCCCAGTTGACACGGGAAAAATTGATTCGCCAGAACTCATTTTCCGGGACTTCCTTCGTTGCGAGGGTATTCGCTTCGGAAAGCACTTTCCAGGGCATGGCAATCTCGACACTCCACCCTTTGTCGGTATCTTCCGGATTGTTCAGCGTTCCGTTGATATGTACGGCCGTTTTGATTCCCTGTATATCCCAGCTATCGATCACCGGTGCGCTTTCGCGATAAGGTTTTACAAGGTACAAATCCCAGATGGTATTCAGGGTATTGATTTCAAATTCCATGTAGTTATGGGTGTCACCGTCCGGGTCTATAAAGATCTCAAAATCGTTATTGTAGAAAATCACGGTATCTCTTTGCTTGAGGTTGCCCCACACATGGGGTTCTTCCATTTCGGCATAGAAATACAGGTACTCTTCGTCCCATAACATTTTTACATTGGTTTTATAGGTCGGGGTTCTGACACCCTCAATATCTATAAAATCCGCACTCCAAACTGCTTTTTCCCAGGCTTCCTCGTCTGCTTTTCCGTCTATATTCATAGCTTCGGAAGTTCTAAAAGCCGTATACTGCCTGGGTGCCACTATCTTCTGCTGGGCAAAGGCACCGAAGCAGAGCAGCGAAAAGATCGCCGTAAAAAAGAGGGAACTTTTTTGTCGGTAGAATTCCGGTTGGTTTATACGATCCATAACTTTCTGTCTGTTTTACAAGCTGTTTTCTTTGACAAACCGGACGATCTCGCTGATACGCCCAAAAGCCATAGCTGTTACAGTATCTGCGGCTCCGTAATACAAGGCCAGCTTATCTTCTTCGTGCGAATGTAATGCTGCACAGGGAAAAACCACATTAGGCACATCTCCTACCATTTCGTATGTCTCCGCAGGTGCCAGCAAATAGGGCTGTGTTCTGTATTTTACTTTCTCAGGCTCATTCTTATCCAGCAAGGCAGCTCCTACAGAATACCGGAAACCGTTACAGGTATTGATCACCCCGTGATAGAATGTCAGCCAGCCTTCGTCGGTAAGGATCGGGATAGGCCCTGCTCCGATCTTGGTACATTGCCAGGCACTGTCCACGAAAGGGGTTACTTTCATCACACAACGATGCTCGCCCCAGTATTTCATATCCGGACTATAGCTGATATAGATATCTCCGAAAGGGGTATGCCCGTTGTCACTCGGCCTGCTCAGCATGGCATATCTGCCGTTGATCTTTTCTGGAAACAGCACGCCGTTACGGTTAAAAGGCAGAAATGCATTTTCACATTGGTGAAACTCTTTGAAATCGAAAGTATAACCGATACCTATGGTCGGACCATGGTATCCGTTGCACCAGGTAATCCAGTAACGGTCTTCGATAAACGTTACCCTCGGATCGTATTTGTAATCCGAATCTATCATCTCTGTATTACCGGGAACGAAAACTATCGGTTCATGCTCTATATCCCAGTGTATTCCGTCCTTACTGAAACCGGCAAAAATATTCATTTGTACCGCCTTGTTATCGCACCGGAAGACTCCGGCAAATCCGTCTCCGAAAGGTACTACGGCACTGTTAAAAATACTGTTGGATGAAGGAATGGCGTACCTGTCTATAATAGGGTTTGCACTGTAACGCCACATTACGTCCTTACAATTTTCCGGTTTATCCTGCCATGGAATAGTATTCATATGATATCTGAATGTTAGGTATTAGACTTTTTTTAATCTTTGTATTTCCGTACTTTATCAAGCCAGGTATACTTCAGTATGGCCGAAGTTACGGCAAATATAGCGAACCATATCAGGGCTTTGGAATAATCCCTGACCATAAAAAATACGGGGAGCAGTATCATACTCGACTGCCATACGATACCGATGGCACAATTGAGCATGTCCATGCCGAAATTCTTGTTTTCCCGGATATCACTACCCGATGCCTTCAATTGCATATACACCGGCTTCCACCATCCCCAGGGCCTTACATTGGTATAAAACTGCTTCAGCGTCTCCACATTTGTCGCGGGCGTAAGAAGTGTTCCGAGAATACATCCAAGCAGCGAAAAACCGAAAATGACCGGGAACAGGTATATGGCCGGGATATTGGCTGCCTCATAGAGAAAAGACCCTTCGGCAAAGCTGCCCTTGTTATGATCCATCAGGAATTGCAACGTGGCGATGATCAACCCGGAAAGCATCCCCCAGAAATATCCCCATCCGTTAAACCGCCACCAGATCCATTTCAGGAAATTCGCTGCGACATATCCTCCGTACAACGCACTGGTAATCCACAAGGTAATGGAGTTGATCGACTCGGCAAAAAAGCCCATGATCACACCGAGAATAACCACGAAGAAAGAAGCTATATGACTGGCGGTTATATAATGCCTGTCCGGCGCTTTGGGTCTGAAATACTTTTTGTAGATGTCATTGACAATATAGGCCGGCCCCGAATTTACGAAAGCGGAAAATGTCGACATAAATGCCGCCAGAAGACCGGCGAGCAGCAAGCCTTTGATCCCTACAGGGACATGGTTATTAATTACTTTGGGAAGGATCATTTCCAGGTCGTTGGAAGTGACCGATCCGGATGCGGCCATGGAAGGCCCTATGTAAACAAGACCTATAATAACAATACCCGCAATGAGAAGATACCTGGGTATAAAGAGCACAAGATTGGTGAATCCGCTCATATACGCAGCATCTTTTACACTCCTGGTAGAAAGTATACGTTGCATATCATAACTCGGAGTGGGCCCTGCTACACTGGCAAAAAAGCCTTTGAGCAGTGTCATCCCGATAAAAGCACCGAACATTTTATACCCCTGGGTATCGATGAGTTCGTTAAAGGTAGCCAGTTTGCCATCCCAGAATCCCTCCAGTTCGTTACCGAAAAAGATATTCTTCCATTCAGCCGGAATAAACTCGGCGATCTGCGCATCGCTTACGGCTATAAATGCATATACTGCTATAAGCACACCGGCAAGCACCATGATCAGGTATTGCAGTACTTCCGTAGCCACCACGGAGTACATCCCCCCCTTAATGGTGTATATGGTGGTAAGCAGAATGATAGTCAGTGCATATGCCTGCTCGGATGTGAGCAGAAGCATATTACCTAAGGTGAGAGACAAGTCCCATGGAAGTATAATGGTCATAAATTTTCCGACACCTTCAAAAAAATAGGCGATAAAGCCTACCGCCGCCACTACGGCGAATACGGCAACAATCAGGTGCGATGCTCTCCCCGCACGGTCATCGCCGAAACGGGTGAGTATCCATTCGGACCCGGTCATGATGTTGGACCGCCTGATCCAGGCGGCCAGGAACACCATGACAAAGATCTGGTTCCAGATCGGCCACATCCACATGAACATGAAACTCTTTACACCATACAGAAATAATATTCCGACCATCCAGGCAGTTCCGGAAACGTCGAACATCCCGGACCCGTTGCTGAGTCCGAGATAATACCATTTTATAGTGTTCCCTCCGAGGAAATATCCATCAAGCCCCTTGGATGCCTTTCTCGACACCCAGACCCCGATAGAAAGGGTTAAAATGATATACAGGGCAATAATAAGAACATCTACACTATTCATCTACCTGTTTTTCGGCACTTACACCCCAGTTCTTATTCGGTTCGGGCCCCATTTCGAATTCCAGTTCTCCACCGGAAATCATTTCTTCGTGTGTAATAAAGGTCCTGTTCAGTTCTTTACCGTTGATTGTGGCCGACTGAATGTATATGTTTTTATCGGACACCTTGTTTGCCTTTATGGTAAAAGTCTTATCATCCGAAACTTTGATAACGGATTTCTCAAACAAGGGACTTCCTATCTGGTACGTACCAGAAGAGGGGTTATAAGGATAGATTCCCATAGCACTGAACACATACCAGGCCGACATTTGTCCGCAATCTTCATTTCCGCTCAATCCTGCAGGGGTAGTATCATACTGCGTGTTGAGGATCTCTCTCACCCAGTACTGGGTACGCCACGGTTCTCCGGCAATATTGAACATGTAAGCAATATGATGACTCGGTTCGTTACCATGTGCATACTGTCCGATCAGTCCTGAGATATCGGGAGAGGCATCCCCTCCATTGATCTCGGAACTCTCGGTAAATAACTGCTCCAGCATATCGGTAAAGGGCTTTTTGCCTCCGTGAAGTTCTATCAGTCCGTCTACATCATGAAGTACGAACCAGCTGTGCTGCCATGCATTTCCTTCGGTATAGTCGGTACCTTTTCTGTGAATGGAAAGCTTAGGATCGAAAGGCTCATGCCACTTTCCCTTGTCCGATTTTCCACGCATAAACCCGGTTTCGGCATCGTAAAGATGTTTAAAGGCATTCGATCTTTCCATAAAGTATTTGTAGTCTTCCTGCTTACCCAGTTTTTTGGCCACCTGTGCTATACACCAGTCGTCATAAGCAAATTCGAGTGTAATGGTAACAGACTCGTCCAAAAGGTTATAAGGAACATATCCGAATTCTTTATAAAACTTAGTCCCCCGGCTTTCTTCGTCTTTCATCATGGTTACTTTCATGGCCTCGAAAGCTTTTTCCTCATCGAAACCACCAATCCCCTTAAGTATAGCTTCCGCAATAACCGGAATGGCGTGATTTCCGGTCATGGTATAGGTTTCGTTACCGTACAATGTCCATACCGGAAGTGTTTTGTTCTCGGCATAATACACCAGCATGGAATTGATGATATCAGATACTTTATCGGCATCGAGTAATGTCATCAACGGTTGTGCGGCACGAAACGTATCCCAGAGAGACAAGGTGGAATATGCTGTATAGTCTTTGGCCGTTACGATGCTATCGTTCTGCAGGCGGAATTGCCCGTTTGCATCACTGAACGTAACAGGAGCCAGACGGGTATGATACAATGCTGTATAGAAAATGGTTTTCAGGGAATCTACCGGAGTTTCGATTTCTATTTTATCCAGGGTCGTATTCCATATTTTGTCGGCATCGGCTCTTACCGCATCAAAATCAAATCCTTCACGTTCTTTCATATTCTCCCTGGCATTATCGATACTTACGGAAGAAAGGCTCAGTTTTACTTCGAGCGTATCGCCGGTTTTTTCATCAAAGAACAATTGCGCAGAAGTTTTCGCAGCGGTTACTTCTTCTGCTCCTTCTACGCGCTTCGATTCGGCGTAGAGATTATGCCCGGTAATCGGTTTGGAGAATTGCGCTACAAAAAACAATTTCTGGTTTTTGGCCCATCCGGTACTGTGGCGATATCCGCTGATCGTGGTTTCGTCTTCTACCGTAATCCTGGTATCTACGGCCTTATCCCAATTGATTGCAAATCCGAGATCGACGACTACGGATTGCGGATCATTTTCGGAAAAGGTATAACGGTGGAACCCGGTTCTTTCGGATGTCGTGAGTTCTGCATTGATCCTGTGGTCTTCCAGGTACACCTGATAGTATCCGGGGGTTGCCGTTTCGTTTTCGTGAGTGTATCTCGATTTGAAGGGATAATCGTCGCGCGAAGCTATCTTGACAGACAGATCGACTTCTTTGTTTACCGGCATAAAAAGCAGGTCTGCCAGGTCGCCGATCCCCGTACCACTCAGGTGCAGGTGACCGAAGCCCACAGCTATGGAGTCGGTATAATGATATCCGGAACACCAGTCCCAACCGGCAGTACCGTTATCGGGGCTGAGCTGTATCATCCCGTAAGGCACCGTAGCTCCGGGATAGGTATGCCCGTGATCGCCGGTACCTATAAAAGGATCGGCATATTGTGTGAGTTCGGGTGTTTTTTCTTCTGTTTCGCTTTTTTCCTTTTTCTCACCCCCGCCACAGGAGACCAGGGCACACATCATTCCGAGTAATGCGTAAGAAGCACATTTTTTTTTCATACAATAGTTTGTGGAGTCCGTCTTTATTTGTTAATTGCATCCCTCTAATCTACTTATCATTAACCCGATACCTATTCATCCGGTTGCTTTGGAGATGGATTATGTATAAATTTAATCCTCGGGGATGTTACCAAATATTTATATTTTTGAGAACTTAAAGAATAAATTTAGACCAACAACATTTTTTAAGAGCCAAACGTCATAAAAGTCACTTAGAATATAAGGTACGAAAGACGCGACACGGTTTCCGGCCCGGAAAGGAAAAAAGCCATCTCCGGCAAAATAAGGAAACGCGGCAAGACGGCTCAAAAATGTAGCAAACACCTCCGGAAAAGGTGTAAAAGAATTATGGCAAAAAACGAAAAATCAGGAATCTTTTTCGATTTTAATCTCTCCGCTAATTACCGCATAGAGACTAAGCACCACATTATTTTCTGGCTGGTTTATTTTCTTTTCAACACCCTGCGCTGGGGAAGTTACTATCACGATTACTGGTATTCCCTGAAAGCGAACATCGTGGGCTTTCCGATCCATATGACCCTGTGTTACTTCAACCTCTATTACCTGATGCCGAAGCTCATCTACCGGAAGAAGTTCGTATCGTACACTGCAGGCATATTCTTAGCTATTTTTGTGATGGTTCTGGTGAAGTTTTATCTGACGTATTTCCTGATCAGCACCAACGTATGGCCGGAAGGACCGGAAGAAACCACGACGCTGTCTTTTAATTATGTCATGCAGATGATGCTCGGAGAACTGTACGTGGTGTCTTTTGTCACAGCCATAAAGATCACTGCCGATTGGCTCCGGGAACACAAAAGGGCCTCCGAACTGGAAAGGGTACAACTGGAAACCGAGCTGCGTTTTCTCCGCACCCAGGTCTCTCCCCATTTCTTTTTCAACACCCTGAACAATATTTATTCTTTGTCTATAGAACAATCCAAAAAAACACCGGAAACCATACTGAAACTTTCCGAATTGATGCGCTACCTGCTTTATGAAACCAAACAGCGAAAACAGAGTTTATCCAAAGAGATCTTATGTCTGCAGAATTATCTCGATCTGGAACGGATGCGATACGGGGATTCCCTTAAAATAAACATGGAGATTTCCGGTGATATTGAGGGTAAAAAGATTCCCCCGATGCTTTTACTATCATTTATTGAGAACTGTTTTAAGCATGGTGCCAATAAAAATATCGAAGAGGTGTGTATAGATATCTATTTTCTTGTCGAAGGCGATTACCTGTACTTTAAAGTTGCTAACACCATACCCCTCCAGCCCTTTGAAAATATGAGTCCCGCCGGAAAACCTTCGGGGGAATAGGCATCAAAAACGTTAAAAAAAGACTGGCCCTGGGATACAAAAAACATGAATATGACCTGAACATCTATGAGAAAGACCATAAATATATAGTAGATTTAAAAATAAAAGTTGGCTGAGCTTTTCCTGTTGACGAAAACGGGCTAACTCCAAAAGTAACACAACATGGTTATACGATGTATCGTAATTGATGATGAACCTCTGGCTATTAACGTACTGAAAAACTATATCGGACAGACCAAAGGTCTGGAGCTCATTGCCACATTCGGCAATGCGCTGGAAAGTATGGATTTCATGCGGGAAAACGAAGTAGACCTCATTTTCCTGGACATCAACATGCCGGTGATGAATGGCCTCCATCTCCTCAAAAGCATGAGTGTCAAACCCATGGTCATCATTACCACGGCTTACCAAGAACACGCTGTGGAAAGCTACGAACTCGAAGTACTGGATTACCTCATCAAACCTATTCCGCTCCACAGGTTTGTAATGGGAGTAAACAAAGCCTTTCGCATGCGTACCATGCAACATAAAAACGAATTCGGAGATCCGGGAGAGCGGAAGTTTATTTTTATCAAGATCGACAAAAAGAAAATGAAAAAGATCTTCCTGGATGAAATTACGATCATAGAAAGCCTGAAGGACTATATCAAGATCAACACACATACCGGGAAATATATCGTGCACCAGACACTGAGCAGTTTCACTGAAGAACTACCGCCAGATAAATTTATCCGTATCCACCGTTCTTACACGGTATCTCTGGAAAAAATAGATGCCCTGGAGGGAAACAGTATTGAAATCGGCGGGCAACGTTTTACCATAGGCAGGAGTTATTTTAACGAGGTAAGAAGTAAGATCCTGAACAAACCAATTACGGACGAGGATCTGTAAAGAAAAAAGTGCACTATGGGCACTTTTTCTTTTTCCTTCACCAGATCACGGCCAGAAATATAAATGCTCCGATGATCGTCCCTACAAAGAACATCTTGAAAGCAAGACTCATAATTTCATGTCGTTCCATAAGTAAATAGGTTTTGGGTTTTCCCGGAAAGGTATGAGCCCTTCCGGGAAAGTGTTATGATTATGAACAGATTTAATGCGTTATTTCATAAACAGCCCAGGCAGCAAGAGCACCTACAGCCAGTCCGGCTACAAAGGCACCTCCTACCAGAGCTACCCCTACTACTACTGCGGGTACAGCTCCTCCTTCTGTTTCAACCAGCTGCTCGCCGGTAAGTTCCTGAACGTTATAATCGTCTAAAGTTAATGAATTTTTCATGGTTGTAATTTATTAATTTTATGATTATTGACTATCTGCCGGCAAGATACGCGGCCGCCCCTATGGTTACTCCTGCTCCGAAAGCTATTCCCATACCGGTAGCTACCTGTGCTGCGGTATAGGCTACTCCGAAAATAACAAGCGGAATAAAGCTTCCGTCTATATTTTGCATTTCGGAAAGTTCGAGTTCCTGTACACCATAGTTTTCAAGATTTTTCATAATAAAATGTTTTAAAGGTTAATGAATCGTTTGGATTTACAAGATAGTTTTGCGCGCGTCTATTTTGTTCCATAAATTTAGTGGTCTTCCCTGTACAAAGCATGCAGTTTGATTTTTTGTATAAAAAAAGCCGGATTTTTATCCGGCTTCCTACATGTGTATTCATATAATATAATTATGATTTTATTTACCTTCCCAAAATCGTAATCTTGCAATTACGTATTAAAAACATATATAACCAGGAGGGAGCACCCCTTGTTATTTTCCCCTGTAAGAAGAGGTATTACGGGTAAGTTTATTTAGCACTCCGAACACTCCGCGTATAAAAGTGGCACTTGTAAAAAGCTTTATCCAGGGGTTCATGCGACCGGACGACCGTCCTGATGCGGATTTTGCAGCTTTTTCCTGTTCTTTAGCAGCCTGTTCCCGGGCTTCCTTGCTTTCTGCCTGCTCGATCTTACTGTCGAGTATCTCATAAGCACTCTCGCGGTCAATAACTTCATTGTATTTTTTACGAAGTCCGGAGCCTGCAATAATCTCACTGATCTCTCCGGCTGTCAGTACATCCATACGACTCATAGGCGCCCTGAGCATCGTAGCGGCCAACGGTGTCGGTCTTCCCTTCTCATTCAGTCCCGTCACCAGGGCTTCCCCCGTCCCCAAAGAAGTCAACGCCGTTGCCGTATCATAATAATTGCTCACCGGATAATTCTCCGCCGTAAGCTTTATGGCTTTCCGGTCTTTAGCCGTAAAGGCCCTTAATGCATGCTGGATTTTTAAACCTAACTGCGAAAGTACCGCATCGGGCACATCGGTAGGGAGTTGCGTACAGAAATAAAGTCCTACGCCCTTGGAACGGATCAGCTTTACTATACTTTCTATCTGATCGAGTAGTGCCTTGCTCGCCTCGTCGAAGATCAGGTGGGCCTCATCGATGAAAACCACCAGCTCGGGCCTGTCGGTATCTCCCTGTTCAGGCATCGTGTTGTACATTTCTGCCAAAAGACTGAGCATGAACGTAGAAAACAGTTTGGGCCTGTCCTGAATATCCGTAAGCCGGATAATATTTACATACCCTTTCCCCTGTTCGTCGATTCGCATCAGATCTTCGATTTCAAAAGAACGTTCTCCGAAAAAAAGTTCGGCGCCCTGTTGTTCGAGTTCTATCAGTTTTCTGAGTATGGCACCTGTGGAGGCTGCAGATATCCTGCCGTATTCCTTTTCGATCTCCTTTTTCCCCTCATTGGTGATATACTGCAACGTTTTTTTAAGGTCCTTGAGGTCCAGTAAAGGAAAATGGTTATCGTCGCAATACTTGAATACTACGGCCATGACCCCGGCCTGGGTGTCGTTGAGATCCAGGATACGGACAACAGTACCGGTCCGAACTCGGAAATGGTAGCCCTGAGCCTCACCCCATCCTGATCCGAAATTGTCATCAATTCTACCGGGGCACCCTGAGATTCGTAAGGCAGTCCTATTTTCTCATGCCGGTCTTTAATAAAATCCGATGCTTCGCCGGGTTTTGCTATTCCACTCAGATCGCCCTTAATATCCATTTGTAATACGGGGATACCTTGACTTGAAAGGTGCTCGGACAGGATTTGTAATGTTTTGGTCTTTCCTGTTCCCGTAGCCCCGGCAATGAGTCCGTGACGATTGAACATTTTCAAAGGTATTTGTACCAAGGCATCGGCAACGGGTTCCCCGTCGAGCATCGCAGCCCCGAGAACTATGGCATCTCCCTGGATGGCATAGCCCTCCACAATGTCTTTTAAAAAGCTTTCTTCCCGGCTCATCTATTATTTTTTTATAAAAATAGGTTAATTTTTCAAAAATCCGGAACAGGAAGTCTCCTAATATAGTACATATACCCATACTTCTTTGATAAGAAAGAAACTCCGCTTCACACTTCCGACTTCTTGTCGTATCTTTGCGGCATGATAAAAGAAGAGGTTTCGGAATTGGTAGGAAAGGGATTAATGCTTCCTTTAATGGAAGAGTTCTATACCATACAGGGAGAGGGGTATCACAAAGGAACGGCTGCATACTTTATCCGTGTAGGCGGATGTGATGTAGGTTGCCATTGGTGTGATGTTAAGGAGAGCTGGAACGCCGAGACCCACCCCCCGACCGCCGTTGAGCACATCATAGAAAATGCTGCCCGGCATTCCGATACCATCGTAATCACCGGTGGAGAACCGCTTACCTGGAATATGGCTCCGCTGACATCAGGATTAAAAGCCCGGGACTAAAAACCCATATAGAAACATCCGGGGCCTATCCGCTCACCGGAATATGGGACTGGATATGTCTTTCTCCCAAAAAAATAAAGCTTCCGGTAGACGAGGTCTACGAGAAGGCAGATGAACTGAAAGTGATCATATACAACAAACACGACTTTGATTTTGCGAAGAGCAGGCGGCAAAAGTCAATAAAGACTGTATCCTATATCTGCAACCGGAATGGAGCCGAAGGGATAAAATGATCCCGGAGATCGTAACCTTTGTCATGAAAAACCCGAGGTGGAAAGTTTCCCTTCAGACCCATAAATACCTGAATATCCCCTAACCCGGATCAGGCACTACCGGTTTTCCCATACCGCTTACCCTCTATTTTCATCCATGTTATCCCGGGAGTGGCTTCCGGGTAATACGTCTTTTTCACTTCCCGGGATTTTGCCCTATTTTCTCAACACTTACTATGTGCTCCGTTGTTTCGTCAGAAATCATCTTTTGTCACAAACACCCCCGATTATGGCAGTTATACACACTGTGGAAACGGGATTTCTTTCCGAGCTTTGCTATACCATAACATACGAATACTAAACATTTTATAACCCACATCTCTAAAAAAACAGTGATCATGGACAACGTAAGTATTTATCTCAATTTGCCGGAAAGACAGAACAGGCCTTCACTTTTTACAAGGCTGTTTTCAATACCGAGTTTCTCATGGTGATGCGTTTCAAAGATTTCCCGGACATGCCGGGAATGGAAGAACTTTCCGAAGAAGACCGGAACAAAATAGGCCATATCGCTATTCCCATAGGAAAAAATACCATTTTAATGGGAACCGATTCCCTGGAATGTCTGGGGCAGCAATTGCAACAGGGTAATAATATGTATATCGTACTGAACCCGGAAAGTCTGACGGAATGCGAGCGCCTGTGGAACGCCCTGACGGAAGGGGGGAAAACCGAAATGCCTTTGGCCGAAACTTTCTGGGCAGAACGCTACGGCTCTTTTACCGATAAATTCGGGATCCCGTGGATGATCAGTTTCGAAGGCAACAAAGCGCAACAACAATAGTACATGCAAAAAAACAGCAATATGACGGCAAAAGAAAATTTCCTACGGGAGTTCAACCGTGCTTTTTCCGAAAACAACATCTCGTTTATAAGGGCACATGTTTCGGAAGATATCGTATGGAATATGACAGGCAACCGCATAATACAAGGTAAAGAAGCTTTCTCGGCAGCTCTGGAAACCATGGAGAGCGAAGACAAATTCGATCTGGAGATCAAACACATCATTACACATGGAAAAATAGCCTGTGTACATGGAGCGATGCATTCGTCCGATAAAACAACCTATGCTTTTTGCGACATATATGTATTCAGCAACTTTAAAGATCTCAAAATAAAGGAGCTCACTTCCTTTGTCATACAAATCAAAACACAATAAAAACACTATCTTTATACGACAAAGTCCTTTATTTTATCAATAAAAAACCAAAGATATTATGGAAACACCACCGGAAATCTCAAAAAAAGTTCCGAAGAAAATGTTCTGGACAGGAAAAGTCATCAGCATACTCCTCTCCCTGTTCCTCCTTCTGGATGCCATTATGAAAATTGTAAAGGCGGCCCCCTCGGTGGAAGGGAGTGTCGAGCTGGGATACCCGGAAAACACGGTCATCCCTATGGGAGTAACCCTGCTACTGTGTACTGTGGTCTATCTCATTCCGCGGACTTCCGTACTTGGAGCCATTCTGCTCACGGGATATCTCGGTGGCGCAACAGCCACACATTTCCGGGTGGAACAACCGGTTTACTTTTCTGTCATTTTCGGGGTGTTGATATGGCTTGGGGTCTATCTCTGTGATGAACGCCTTCGCCAACTTATTCCTTTCAGGAAATCGGAACCCTACCGGAAACTGCCTTAACTTTAAAACAAAAACTATGAAAAAAACAGCTATTCTTATCGTATCTTTTCTCACCCTGACAGCTTTTGCTCCGGGATATATGCTGTCCACTTCCGTGAAGTCCGGAACGGAAGCCGGGGACAAACAATTCCTCCTCGATTATTACAAGGAGACCGCAAAGAAACTGACCGGAAGTATCAAAGGACTGAGCAAGGACCAACTGGGCTATCAGCCGAAACCCGAATCCTGGTCTATAAACCAATGTCTGGAACACATCATCCTTACGGAGCCTTTTTTATTCGAAAACATCAAAAACTGATGGAAGCACCGGCAAACCCGGAACGGCGCGAGGAAATAAAAATCACCGATGAAGACCTGATCAAAACCATGACAGACCGAAGCTATAAAGCCAAGGCCCCGGAACCTATACAGCCTTCCAGCACGTACACCGACACCAAAACCGCGCTGAAAGATTTTGAAAAACAACGTAAAGAAATCCTGAAGTTTATAAAGGATACACCTATTGAAGAGTTGCGTAATCATGTTGCCGATTCTCCTATGGGGCCGATCGATGCTTACCAATACACTTTACTCATAGCCGCGCACGGTGCACGCCATACGTTACAGATCGAAGAAGTAAAAGAGAGCCCTGGCTTTCCTGCCAAATAAACCGCTATACGGTAATCGCCGTATTCAGGTAATCACGAAAGGGAATTAACTCCCTGTACACAGAGATCACCTTATCCCTGAACCCGGGAGATGTGATCTCTGTTTGTGTTAAATTATGGGTCACCACATAACTCTTGTTACGCAGAAGCCGGATGTGGGGATGCGTTTTATGGTATCCCTTAGGCGTTGTCTTCAGACGATCGTTATAGAGCCCGTTGGGAAACAACTTCCGAAAAGAGGGTTTATTCAGGATATCTTCCAGCACTTCCCCGTTATAATCTATCGCATCCCGGATGCTGGACAGGATCTCCCTTTCCGGCCGGAAGAACCCTCCGGCAATAAAAGACTCCGATATCCCGAGATGGATATAAAATTCGCTCTTCCCCGGTATCTTATCCATCACCACCCCGAAATGGTCTTTATATACAGGCCTGTCCGGATGATACAGAAGGTTGTTATTAATCCTGTTCAGTGCCCTACCCGGAGGCGTATGTTCATACTCCGGATCTATCTCCGCAAGTTCCGCATCCAATGCTTCCACCCATTGCTTATAGTCATCCCGAACCTGATGGTAGGCTGCCCTGTGGGTATCCATCCACTCTTTGTGATTGTTGTTATTGAGATCGTGTAAAAAACGAAACAGTCTGTCGAAATCCATGCTATATCTTTTGAGATTCGGGCCGTAATGAAACGGTTTATCGGAAAGGGAAGTTAGTAAAAAACACGGGCAGAGAAAAACAACTTCCGGAAAAGTAAAAAAGACGGTCTTAAAACCGCCTTTCCTTATACTCTTACCTATATTTTACCTGAAACTGAAGGCGATCCCGGCAGTAATCATATTATATTCCTGCATAGCGTACTCTGCAAATAGTTTGAAAAAAGCCAGATTGAGCCTTGCTCCTATTCCGGCCCGCATACTTCCTACCCCATATTTCAGCCCGATAGGATCGGTAAAGGTCTGCGTACGTGAAAATACACCCGCCACCTGATAATCCACTTCGTAAGTCCCAAGACGTTCAACCTCGATGTTCCCCTGAGTATCCGAGGCTCCCAAAAACCGAAATAAAAGGAAAATCGAGTGATGCCAGTCCCTGTATGGTATAGGTCCCCAACTTAAATTCTGCTCTTTGTCCGGTTCCGTCATACGCTTCTCCTTCTTCGATATCGTAATCTACTTTCATACTGGAAAAAGCGGCAAGGAGCGATACATGAAGCGGTAGTTTTTCCAGAGCCCCGAAATACTGGATAAGATCATGTTTTATCCCCATCCCAAACTGGTTGGCCCTGACATCATTCCAACCCACTTTCGGAACAAAACGAACCATGAGGTCCGTATTTTTTATTAATCCCATACCTACCTGTATTACGGGAGCAGGCATGGCATGGAGAGGAATATCGTCACCTATGCCTTCGGGCATAGTAAAAGTAGCCGTTTCCCCGCTATCCCTCAACCGGATACTCATCTCGGCAGGTTGTGTATCTCCCGCAACCGTAGGCGTAACATCGGGCATACCACTGATGTCATTTTCAAACTGCAATACGGAAATACGGAATACTTCTTTACCGGAAGGTACCATTGCGGCATTCACCGCTAAAGTCACATCAAAACCAAGTGTTTTATGTGTTTTAGCTGTAGTGACCCAGCCACCGTTTGCAGCATACACAAGTCCTTCCATAGCAGGTGCTATGTAGGCCCTCATCAACGTATTGGCATCTCTTTCACCGGCAGCTATAATCCCCGAAAAACCATCCTGTGCTTTTACGGCATACAGGGAAACCATTATGGCAAAAGTCGTAAATAATCCTTTTTGTACTTTCATCGCTGAACTGTGATTTGGTTGGTTTTAAAATTCCGAATTCACTGGTTCCTTTTCAGGTTTTGACCCCGAAAAGGATTCTGTTAAATTAGCTGCTAAACTAAGACAACTGTAAATCGAATTTATAAATTAAGTTTTAGAAGAAGTTCTAACAGCATGTAGAATTTGTACGGAATTCCTCCGATATCCCATTTCGGAACGCTATCCTTTCCGGAAAATATTATGTAATACAATATCAAATGCAACATAGTGAGCATCCCTGTAAAAGTCCTTACCAAGCAGGTTGTTCATGTATCCGAAATTCAGAGTAGCTTTGTATTTGGGTAAATGAAGGGAATAATATACAGAAAATCTGCTTTCGCCGTATTCCCATACGCCCCAATTCTCCTTTTTATCCGAAGAAAGCAAAACTTCGGCCATGGTGACCAGCTTGTGCGCCTTATCCGCACTGAGATTCACACTCATTTTTCCGCTGAAACGGGTCCGGAACTGCGCACTTTTTTTATACGGGTCAAACGCCGTATCGTAAAACAAACGCAACTCAGGCCGGAATGTAAATGAAAAACTCACAAATTCGGCGGGATGCAGGTAAGAATAACGTCCGTATAAACGGATTTCCTGCCGTCCGTCGTATGGATCTGCTTCATCGAACTGGTTTTGCCAGCGGTAACTCAGTGCCCCGGAATATTTCCAGTGTCTGGCAAACTGGTGTTCGACCTCCTGGTTAATCACATAGATCGTCCCGCGATCCAGCGGATTATGATCTTCCGGACTATTGGTCGTACCTATACCGACAAAAGTTGTAGATGTGATGTTCTTTTCCGCAAAAAGATCTTCTTTTACCCCGACGGCAAACCATGCCGAACTATTGACATCCCCAAGTCCGGGAGGCGCTATCTGTGCCTTGGCGGTAATAGAAAAAAATATGAAAAGTATTATATAAAATCCTGCTCTTACAGACATTTTCCGTAATGTTAATTTCCCAGAAAAGCCATACACTATATGACTTCTAAATAAGGATAACGATGAATATTTCACTAATTCTATACGCAAAGTAAATACAGGAATTAGGAAAGATTCTGGAATTTTATGATCCGGTATTTAAAAACTGCTCTTATAACCACACAAAAAACTACCTTTCAAATAAATAAACAAAAAAGTATAATCCGATGGTCTCATAGTCCTGTTCTCAGATCGTCTTTACATCTGTAACTATGAAAAAGACTATTGTAATTTTATTGACCTTGCTTTGTGTATCATGAACAACCACAACCCATGCACAATACGACCATATGTACACCAATGTTATGGACCGCATAAATCTTACCTTAAAAAGATAACAATACCACAGTACAATATTCCCTGCGCCAGACAGCCTATAACTTTCCCTCTTCGTATAACGATCGGCACGAATTGTCCGGACCTGCGAATGTGCCGTTATCAGGTGTTATCAACAACGCTCCCAACACACTGCTGTTACAATGGATAGTCCATCAACCGGGAGCGTGGTCGGGAACGATACATGTATATTTCAAGTACCGCAAAGAATCTGCCATGGTCCTTTCTTTTGAAAAAGCGACTTTCGCAAGCTATAGTCAATCATTTTCATAGAATAATTCATATGGGAAATTATTTCAGTACGATACTCAAAGGCGTTACACTAAAAAATGTAAAACTCAATTAGGACGCTTATCGGACTATATTATTTCCGGTTATTGCGGAGAACGGTATCCGGAATAATCATTTTACTGCTAAAGCCTCTCCGATCATATATCCCGGAGGTCTTTCTTTATACAACAGGGCTGCCGCTGTATCAATTGGCAGCAGAAGTATATTTTTCCAATTGGTTTTCGATCCATTCCGCAAAAGACCTGTCGTTCATATCTGCAATCTCATGGCCTCTTTCGGGTATAGACACCTTAAATTCTGACATCACCCATTCGCGGAATTCCGGATTAGCACCATAATCTTTTTCGACATCCAGAATATCATTCCACTCTTCCAGGGTCATATCCATATCCGAAAACCCTATTTCGTCATATCCTATGGCCAGTAATCTCAGAAAATCTGTAAAATCTTCGGCAAGAATGTAAAGCTCTTCTCCTTCCGATCCGAGGTGTACGATTTTCTGATCGGCATTGTCATTGATCCAGAAGGCATACAGGGAACCATCCGGGCCATTCCCGAACACACCAAACCTATCCGATACCTTATCAAAACCCATCCAGGATGTAATGGTTTCCCCGTCATCCGCGCTCAGCTCAAAACATCCGCTGATAGGATAGCCATGAGTGTCCGTCCAATGACATAATTTTTCGAGTCCGGCAGGGATACTGACTGTTTTCGGAATACCGCTTTTTATTTTTTCAAAAGTATTCATGTCCTAAAAGTTGTCTTCGGTAAGATTAAAAAAAGCTATTTCTTTATAATTGAAACAGCTTTTTTTGCAAATTATTCTACTCCCTACAAATTTTCTTCAAGATATTCCCTAATAACAGTGTCCGTAAACTACCCGCTATAATGTCCGCCCCAACATACTGTCCATGTAAAAGTCCCTCCGGAAAGTTCCGCCTTTTTATGTTCTTCGGCATCTTCGTGAGTACGAAGCTTATGTTCTCCAGCTCGAAAGTATCGTTTGTTATTATCACTTTAACACTCTATAAACCTCAATACCAACACACAAGACGATTACTTCTGCTTTTGTTGTAAGCGGGCTATACCTCAAGATTTTTTTGCTTCCGCCACGGTGTAGTGTCTCGATCTCAAAATATCGGTACAAGCTCCCCTCTGATTATTCATAAATAATCTTATCGGTCAAAAATATCCCGGGAATTGCCAGAAACCATCCCCCAACTCAGGGTTTTGTAAAAATGTTAAAAATGGTGAAATCACTGATTTAAGGGAGGGAACTGTGACGTTCAAAATCATAAGTTTGCCTTAAACAAACAATACTTTTAGTCATGATAAGCAGAGAGCAGGCCCGGGTATATCTGAATTCTCAACCGGTAATAAATATCACCGAAAAAGACCTTACATCCTTTTCCGGACCATACCAGGTACTCGGCAGGATCATTTCCAGGCTCACCCATGAGCGTTACGGAAACACCGCCGTTATCAGGCTTTATACTGCTCATGTAAGTAATGACCCCGCCTTTAACCCTGGAAAACGCAGGAAGGAAAACGGCTTGCGGTTTACTCTTCGGAAATATCAGGGCACCTTTTATCGAAAGTTTATGGGAACTGGCCCTGACACTACCCTACCAGAACGGATATTATCGCAGACCTTTCCGGAGTATTCCTTCGGTGGCTTACAACCAGGTACAACTACAACACCTGCAAAATTTATACGCCTCCGGATTTGACGGATTGCTATGATCCCCTTCGAAGACCAGATACGTTACAGCTGTCCGTTCCACATGCAATATCCGGGTCATGCCTTATTATTTACGCTCTTATTACGGCACGATGGGGCTACTTTTTTTCCTATATTGCAAGATATTGTAAACGGGGAAGACGAGATCGGCTCTGTCAGTTCGGAGATCATAAAAGCCTTACTGATCTCCGAAAATCCCACACATTGGAAACCGGTGGGTAACCTGCTCCTCGCAGCGCAACGACAGGAAGGGCTTCGGCAGACCATCCTGGAAACTCTCGATTTCACCTCGACGGGAGCATTACTATACATCATTGACCTTATCCTGGAAGAAGAACTATACCGTTTCAGCAGCGTGATACGAGCAGTCGATACCTGGTTTGGCTTTGGGTGGGAGGCTCCGAAAAAAGCGACGATAAAACGTATTCTTTCTACAGCATCAAACCTGTTACGAACCCCGGAAAATATTTTAGCTGCGGCCAAAGCAAGGATCACCTTGAAGCTTATATTGCCTTCTGGGTTAAGGACTTACCGATGTAGATGAGGCGAATAAAATAGCTTTTGACAAAGTATTCGGCAATACGGCTTCGAAACACGAAAAGCTGGTAGCTCTGTTTTTCATTTATGAAACCCAACGCACCCGGATGAGCTTATAAAGTATGCCGAAGAAAACTTCGGAGAAGATCCCGAACTGGATTACTGGATGCTGATGAATACTCCAGAATTTAAGCTTAACGATACTTTTTTTGAAAAAATAAAGCAACGGGCAGGGCACCTGCCCAAGGACGGAAAACATTTTCCGGCACCGGATTTTCCTGGAAAACATACAAGATAGGCCCCGGGTATTTCTATCGTTTCCTCATACAGAACGCTTCCGAAGAACAGCTTGAAAAACTCGGAACAAACCTGGCATCGCTGCCTTCGGAAGTAAGGGAATTATATATGCGTAGCGTTTTTCCGGAATTCTACACCTACTCAAGCCGGTACAATAATAATAAAAACGACACCGCTTTCAACCCACCTGAAGGAAACTGGAAACGGTCGGTGGCGCAACAGGCGATACAAGACAGGAGCGATGCGGTTTCGGCTACCGGTATGATCCTGTTCGGAAAAATGGAACTCTACGAAGAAGAACTCGATATCCTGGAACAGTTGCTGGGACGGAAAAGTAAATTCATTCGTTCGGGGAGTATAGATGCTATGCTGAAACAGCCCGGAAACATCCTGAAAACGCGGGTGACAAACCTTTTGAATGCTTCACGGCTGCCACAACGCCTGGCCGGACTGGAATTGCTTTCGATACTACATGAACAAAAGCAGTTTCCCGGATTTGTCAAAGAGCAAACCGACCGTTACCGGGAGAGAACCTGAGCAAAAACGAAGCGGTACTTATGGATAAACTCGAGGATCGCAACAACGAACTCTCTTTTGCCAACGGTTTCGGAATTATCGATTATGAAAACCTCACGCCATTATTCGGCCCGGAAAAGAAATTCGAACGTCCGGGAGGCTTATCTCTGCTCAGAAAGAAGGATAATTTTCTCTTCAAAAACCTGATCGACAGGGATAACATTGTTGTTCAGTTGAACAAACTGATTGCCCTGTTCAGTGAAAACAAGGACTTTGAGTACAGGATCAGGGGATACCGGGATGAAATCGTCACGACCTTGCTTGCACAAAGATTCGATTATGTATATAGCGAAGATCACATGTATGAGCTTTCCCCGAAAGAAAGGTTCCGGCATCTGCCGTTGGCAGACATCTGGAAAGCGTGGTATACAAGCAGTACACTGAACGATATTGAACTCATGGTATGCCTGCATAGTTGTCAGGAATTACAGTATCCTTATCAGCGCTGGCAACTTACCAAGGAAGGAGCACAATTTATGAGTGCTTATATCCCGGATATCAAAGGCCTTCACCTGAAACCGCAGGTCAGTCAGTACCAGTCCGACCCTGTACTCGGAAAAATGTCCTTCCTGCTTTCTGTCCTCATCGACGCTTTTGCAGATATCGAAATGATAGGAGCTTTTAAACTGGATGTCCTTGAGGATATGATGGCTTCCGACCCCCCGGATTTACTTCCGAACGATGATTACAAGTTTCGAAAACTGCCCAGGCAGCCTTCGGTATTTACGAACATGAAGTCCTGAAATTGTCTATAGCACAACAGCTTCGTTTCTGGAAGATACAACAATACCTGATGGCTCATGAAATAAGCACTGCTACAAAGATCACCGATATTCGTGAAATTATTCCTGCCGTCTCCAAACTGCACAGCGCCGACCGTCACCGGAATTATGACCAGTTCCCGCTGCAAATTACGCTGAAACTGTATCACGAAAAACACATTACGGAAGCCGATCTGCTACTGACCGCGCTTATTGATCTGCAGTTCTTTTATTACCTGGACGGCGGCACGAATTACCTGAAAAACCGTTTCAAACATATAAAACGTCCTGATGTCTTAAGGCCACTCAAAGCACAGATGCTTAGTGTCGAACTACAGCGGGGAGACCTGGAAACCGAAGTATCCCCATACATCCGGAGTTTTCACCACATCGAGGGCACGCATTATTTTTACGACATCATGCAACGCATGAAAACAGACAAGCTGGAACGTGGTAACAGTTACTACCACCACCGGACACGTACGCAGAACTTCAGCCACCTGCTCAAACATTCGACACCTTCGGAAGACGAAACATTCGCCAATTTCAGCACGGTAATGGATGCTCTGAAACTCTCCAGAAAAAGAAGCATAGAAGTCGCCTGCTTTGCTACGCAATGGGCCGACTGGCTGGGAGATTACCTGAACATAGAAGATCTCGGGGAGGGGGTATGGTGGTTCCTGGCACATACCACAGATTATATGACCGCAGAAAAAGAAACGGTTATTTCCAGGTATTCGAACATTCCGAAAAACGATTTTGTCCGGGGAGCCATTGATATAAACTGGTTCCGGAGGGTCTACAGTACCTTGGGTAAAACCAACTGGAAACTCCTGCACGAATCGGCCAAATACCTGTCTGACGGTATGGGATACCGAAGGGTGAAGATCTATTCGTCCGTACTTCTCGGGGAGACCAAAATACGGGAGACCCTGAAAAAAATCACCGATAAAAGAGACAAAGATTATGTGATGGCACTCGGATGATCCCATAAGTAAAGTCAATCCGGAAAATGACCTGTTGAAGCGTTACGACCTGTTACAGACATTTCTCAAAGAAAGCAAACAGTTTGGTGCACAAAGACAGGCCAGCGAGGCCAATGCCGTAGAGATCGGACTGGACAATCTCGCGAGGAATGCAGGCTATGAAGACCGGATTCGCTTTAGCTGGGCCATGGAAGCAAAAGCCGCAAAAAAAATCATGGCAAACGCCAGCATACAGAAAGAGGATGCAGAAATCGAGCTGGTTGTTTCCCCAGAAGGCAAAGCAGCTATTACAGTGACCAAAAAAGGTAAAGAACAGAAATCCATCCCGGCAGGTATAAAAAAGACAAAGATATACTGCTGCTCAAAGAGTATAAGGACTACCTCAGGAAACAGTATTCGCGCACCCGGGAATCGCTGGAAAACGCTATGGTCAGGGAAGATGCCTTTACAATCGATGAAATTACCGGAATCATGGAACATCCCGTAGTCAAAGCGATGTTGAGTACGTTGGTACTCTTTAACAAAGCGAAACAACTTTCGGGTTTCTGGATGAAGGAGGGTTAAGAGATACTTCGGGTAACCGTATTCCTCTCGGGGATGACGACTTGCTTATCATAGCTCACCCGTACACCTGTATGATACAGCACAGTGGGACCTGTACCAGAAACATCTGTTTGATCTCGGCATCGTACAGCCTTTCAAACAGGTATTCCGCGAGCTTTACCTGCCTACACAAAACGAACTGGAACAACGTACGCGATCCGAAAGGTACCAGGGGCACCAGATCCAGCCTCAAAAGACCATTGCCCTGTTACGATCCCGGGGGTGACTGTAAATTATGAAGAAGGGTTACAGAAGGTATTTCACCGATACGGGATTATGGCCACCTTATACGCCATGGCCGACTGGTATTCGCCTTCAGATGTGGAGGCGCCGACCCTGGAAGAAGTCTGCTTCCTGAATCTTAGGGTTATCATGAAGTCCCGATAGCAGAGATCAACCCGGTGGTCTTTAGTGAAGTTATGAGAGATATCGATCTGGTTGTCAGCGTAGCACATGTCGGCGAAGTCGATCCGGAAGCGAGCCACAGTACGATGGAAATGCGTGCTGTACTGGCCAGGGAATCTGCCCGCCTGTTTAAATTAGACCATGTGGAAGTTAAAGAACGACATCTGCTGATCCGAGGCCAACTGGAGATTACAGCATTCACCTGGGTAGTGGCATGGTGTATAAAGACGGTTTGCAACTGTCCATTATCCCGGTTCACAGCCAGCACCGCGGAAGAGTTTTTCTACCCTTTATAGATGATGACCCCAAATCGGCAGAGATCATCTCCAAGATGAAATTACTCGCCGAAGATAACAAGATCAAGGACCCCACCATATTGACACAAATCAACAAATAAGAGCGTATGCCACAACTCAGCCTTCAACTGAAGAAATTGGGAAAAAAGAAAATAAAGACGGTAGCATTTCCGGTAGACCAATATCCGGAAACGCTGTCCGGACTTATCACCGAGTGCATCCGGAGCGAAGTAAAACGCTATAACGAACAGCGGACGAAGATCGTACTGAGCCCATTTCTGGGGCCGGCTGAAATAGGCACACAATCCGAAACGGGGAAAATCGGGTTCGGAGACATTTCCAATATTACTCCGGCCGATGAAAAAAAGGCATTGGAAAATGCTATGCTTGCTTTTAAAGACGGGCTTTTCCTGGTCTTTATCGACAATGAAGAATTCACCGATACGGAAGCGGCATTACAAATTTCGGAACATACCGTTATTACTTTTATACGTATGACCTTCCTGACCGGCACCTACTGGTAAGCCCTGACAGTTCTATATGAAAAAACAAGATTTTTTCTGCCATACTACACCCGCAGGTTCGTATCTTGTACCCTTCAAAACCATGGCAAAAACCAAAGAATATGTCTTACTGCTTTCATATCGATACGCTCCCCGAACCACGACGAAGTTTGCATAAAAATTATCATGATAACCTTTACGGTTTTCCTATCCATGACGATAACGAACTGTTCGGAAGACTGATCATGGAAATAAACCAGGCTGGACTGAGCTGGGAGACTATTCTTAAAAAGGAAGCTAATTTCCGGAAAGCCTACGATAATTTTCATATCCAAAAAGTTGCGGCCTATTCGGAAAAAGACCGGGAAAGACTGCTCTGTGATGCCGGTATTATACGAAACCGGCTCAAAGTAAACGCTGCTATCGAAAATGCCAAAAGTATCCTGCTCTTACAGGAAGAATTCGGTTCTTTCGAGCAATGGCTGGATCACCATCATCCGAAACCACTACAGGAATGGATGAAGTTATTCAAAAAGACGTTTAAGTTTACAGGCGGCGAAATCGTCAATGAATTCCTGATGAGCACAGGATACCTGCCGGAGCTCACGCCGAAAGCTGCCCGGTCTACGAAGACATTCTGAAGGAAAAACCCAGGTGGACACAAACCACACCATAACAACTTTCCGATGCCCGCATTATCGCTATCAAGCCACTATCACAGTACTCCCTGTTCGGTGAGGTATTGCAGTAACATGGCACCCGCAGGTACCAATACCAGCGACATTACCGTAGAAAACAGGATCAGTAGTGCAGCCTCTTCCTCCCAGGATCTCAGGAACGAAGCAAAAACGGCAAGATTTACGGCTATGGGAAAAAGTGAAATGAGTGCCATGACCTGTCGATCTTCACTGTCCAGACCATCTATAAGAATATATTCCAGGCACAGTAAACCGCTTACGATAAGTATGGCCGCCAACACCCTGACTCCTAATATCCGGGCATAATACTTCCAGGAGACCGACCGGAATTTTATGGTCGTCAGGCTCATCCCTATGATCGTCATTCCGGCTACAGACACCACAACACTTAACACACTGGTTATCGAACCGAGAATTTCCGGGGGCTCTACCTGGAAAACCTTCAGGATGACAGCAAGGCTTATGGCGTAAATAAACGGGACCTTAAACACTTCTCTGACAGCCTCCCGGGTGGTAAATCTCGATTTGGCCACCTGAATATATCCCAGAATATTACCGTAAAGTGCGGAGCCGATATATATACAGATCAGTACGGTTATTCCCTCTTCTCCGAACAAGGCTGTGACAACCGGAATACCGAAAAGGCAACGTTGAAATAGGCATAACTGCTTTTCAGAATATTGATATTCAGGTGCGACTCCAGTTTTCGGTGTACAAAAACAGCCGGGCCGAGCATCAGAAAGGAGAGGGAAAAAGAAATTACGGCCAGTATGGCTATATTAGACACATTGGCCTCCAGAACCTTATCGATAACCAATATCGGCAGAAAGAGAAAAAGCAACGGTTTATTGATGTACGCTTTCGGAATGATCTTGTTTTTGCTCAGAATATATCCGACAGGTATAAAACACAGATAAGGTAGTAAGGTAAAGTAAAGGGATTTAAATGCACTCATCCCGGGTAATTTTAAATAAAATCTCCGTGGCCAGCCTGGAAATTGTCTTTACGTTGAACCATACGGCATTAACATCCATCAGCATACCATTGACAAGGTGTCCTACACCATAAATATGGCTTCCTCCCTTTTCTGAAATACACTGCATCGTATGGGGGTTTATCACTGCCCCTCCCAATGCGTAAGGTTCCAGATATTTTTTATGCAAAAGATTTTCTACTAAAACATTATCCATTTCTTCCAGTTTTGAAGCACTTCCGGTAGCATTCACCAGGCAATCGGTATGATAGTTCTCTCCCTTTCCGGTACGGATGCGGAACTGCTTACTCTGTTCATCAAACTCCACCTGATCATTTTCGGCTACAACCTGTAATTTTCCCTGCTCCATTAAAGAAGCTATCTTTTTTGCATTGTACAAAGGGATGGCATGGCGGGTTACCGTCCAGTGCCGACCGAGCCAACTACTGAACATTATTTGTTGTTCTTTATCCATCCAGCTCCATACCTTCGAGGCTTCATAGCGAAGGTCGTAGGCCATATTCAGGATGGTATCTCCTCCCGATTCGGCGATCTCAATATCTTTTTGCAACAACGGGTAAGGATCTCTGGCATGACGGTTCATCCCTTTCCAGTCCAGTTGTCGGCCTTCAACGGCTTCTACATCTTTGATAAACAGGCGGAATAACTCCTTGGCCGTAGGGCGGTGTCCGTTTTCTCGTTGTAACCGATGCAGGTTCTCCAGCGTCAGGTAATGACGCTCTACCTCTTTGTTTTGATCGGGCTGAACCCGCGGCAACATACCGTCCGGGGAAAACATCGTAATCTGGCCGGTATGCCCGTTGTCTACCAGGGTCATCACGGTATCTATAGCACTGAGGCTCGTTCCTAATATACCAACATGTTCTTCGTTACGGCTCTTTTCGAGCAAACGATGTGCGGGCCATGGAAAATCTATATACTGATCGTATTTCCGAAGGTTTTTGAACGAATTGGGTTTCGGAGTACCGGGAGCGAGAAGTACCTCATCGGCAATGATCACATCCTTGTTTGCAAGTGTTATATGCAGCTGTTCTTTATCATCGCGGTCTATGGTGATGGCTTCACTGTGTATCACCTCAACAGAAATCCCGTGTTTTTCAGCCTTTTTAATCGTGATACCAACTTCTTCCGCTACGTAATGACCGTAGAGAATGCGGCTGGTATAGGCGTTTTCCTCTTCTCCTTCTCCTTTTACATCATTTCTGTGTTTACCACCGTGTTCGCGTAACCAAACGGCAAAATGTTCGGGTTCGTAGGCATATATTCCCATAAGGTCGGCCTGGGTATTTAACAGGTGGGATTTCTGAGGTGTTCCGAAAGCCACTCCGTAACCAATACGTTCACTACGTTCTATAAGCGTATAGCGTACATGGTTCTCCAGCTTTTTGGCTATACTCTGAATGAGTAGTTCGATAAGTGCAGCCGAACCGCAGGCCCCGCCACCGATAATCACAACGTGTTTCATGTTCGTTCTCCGGCTTTGGTCCCAATTTAAAGAGATAAAAGGAGAACGTAAAAAAAAATGTGTTATTTACCGCTTTTTATATAATAAGTGCCAAAAAACGTACATTTTTTAATGTCCGGAAATTCTTCCTATCTTTACAAAAGACAGTGGAAAACGAATATAAATTTTAGCATCTCAATCATGGCATTGTTCGAAAGATCAGGAAAATCTTTGAAAAAAGGAGATCTTATACCTTCTTTTACTCTAAAGGACCAAAACGGAAATCCTGTTGATCTCCCCGAAGCATTGGGAGAAAACGGAGGGGTCATTTATTTTTACCCCAAAGACGACAGTCCCGTATGTACCCGACAGGCCCGTGGTTTCCGGGACCATTACGAAGCTTTTACAGATGCCGGGGTACGTGTCATCGGTATCAATTCCGGAAGTACCGAAAGTCACAAAGAATTTCAACAGAAGTACGATCTTCCGTTCACGCTGTTAAGCGATCCGGATAATGAGGTACTACGACAATTCGGGATCAAAAACGTGCTGTTTCTCACCGGAAGAGAAACATTTATTATCAATGCCAAGGGCAGGGTCGTTCACAAATTCAGGGATCTGGTCAATGCCGGGAACCACATCGAAGAAGCCCTCGGCGCCCTGAAATTATTATAGTTAAGGAATACCACCCTCACTCCTTCATACGGAGCTTTACATAACGGATTTTTTCCCTGTTATAGGTATAGGTAATGTAGACCGTACCATCGGGAGCCTGTATGATTGCAGGGTAACTGAATTCTCCTTTTTCTTCGTTCTCCAGGACATAGATGTCGTTCCATTGCTTCCCGTTTTCCGAATATGCGAGATTGAGTTTGCTTCGCCCTTCCCACCAGTTCTCTCCCGCAAGCATCGGGTTGTAGACCAAGAGGTATTTTCCGTTGTCAAGCGTTACTGCATCTATACCCGAATTGGGATTAGCGACATCGCTTTTCTCAAGCACAGACCAGGTCTTTCCGTTGTCTTTGCTTTCGCTTTGCAGTATTACATTCTGGTCACTCCGGATCAAGGCTTTAATCGTACCATTGCCAAGCACAATCAAGGTAGGTTGTATGGCTTTGTATGCCGACCCGTGATCGACAGGAATATTTTTCCAGGTAAACCCTCCGTCCCCGGAGATTTCCATATGTACTTTCCAGAGTTCTCCGTCTTCCGTACTGGAGGGACTTATAATAGTGCCGTCTTCCAGGACTATCGGTTTGTTTTTTATAGGTCCAAGTATATCTTCGGGAAGTTTTTTGCTCTCCGACCAGCTTTTACCGTCATCATCGGAGGTCTTGTACAATCCCCACCATTCGCTGGGAGAAGGCCCTACCTTGTAATAGAGGAATAGCGTGCCGGTTTTGTTCCTGAACAATACCGGGTTCCATGCAGGATATCTAAGGGAATCGGAGACCTCGCCATCGGCTACTTTTACCGGCACCGACCAATTGCTGCCGTCATAGACAGCCATATATATACTCACATCCGGGTGCCTCTCGTGCGTACCTCCGAACCATGCTGCCATGATGGAGCCGTTGTCCATGCCCACCAGGGTGGAAGAATGGCATTGCGGAAATGGAGCTTCATCGTAAATAAATCCTTCTTCGAGTAGTTCTACTCCCGCATCTTGTAATTGCTGGGTAATCCCCTTACCCCAAACGGTAAAGAGCAACAAGGTAATCACTATCTTTTTCATGGTAGCAAGATAGTGCATTTTACAATGTTTCCGAAGGCTTCCGAGGCTTTCCTTTCTAAAATTTCGAGGTGACACAACCTGCTACATTCGGCGTCAGCATCTTATTTTACGGGGTTCGGAAACACTTCAATCGGGAATACGATCGTACCAGGGACCGGCTTCTTTTGTACTTTTCAGTATGTTTTTCAGGGTGTATATCCGGGCCTGGCGTTTATGCAATTGATGACTCCATGCCACTCTTTGTGAAACATCCGAACCTTCCCCTACACTCCCATATTCCGCATAAAAAGCGGTTTTCTCTTTAGCCGGGAACATCTTGTCGCCGGTCCATGGATCCCAGCCTTCCGGTACAATATGAGGACCGAGCGTACAGGAGAGAAATACCGTACGGGCGTAAGGACGCCACGGCCTCCCTAAGAAAACGGCACCTACCCCCGGCGCGGCTTCCAGAGCGCACTCCATAAAAACAAAACCGAATTCCTGACCGCGGGGAGTTGCCGCTGCGGTAATGTAAGAGTTACGGGTACTTTTTATCGTACAATTGCGGAATACGGCAGTAGCCTCTCCGAAAATAAAATCGGTTGTTCCTTCGATATAACAATCTTCATAATATTGTAAACTCCCTTCCCTGGAAGCGTAAACCGTATCCTGGCACCCTACGATATTACAGTTCCTGAAGATCGCCCTGCTACCGGACACATGCAGTGCCACGGCCTGTCCTTCTCCGCAGGATGCATTTTTCACCGTAAGGTTTTCTGCAATAAAATCATCTCCTGCCACCAGCATCGTGTACGAGTTGAATGTAGAGAACTTCACACCTGTCAGGGGATTGTGTTTCCCGGAAAAATCGCTGTTTACAATAATCGTTTCCTCACGGTCCTCTCCACTGAGTATTATCCGCGTTTTCCAGTCAGGGATAACGATTTTTTCCTCGTAAACTCCCTTTTTAATGGTAATCCTCACAAAACCAGGTCCCAGGTCCCTGGTAGATTGTATGGCCTGAGTTATACTCCCGAAATCGGCACTACCATCCCTGGCAACAACAATTTCCCTATAGGGCGTGATCTTTTCCTGTGCCTGCGAAAGTATCCCACAAAGCGTAAAAAACAGGATAAAAAGCAAATACTTTACAATGTCGTTCGATTCAAACCGTCGCACTGTGCGGATATCAAATATATACATCCTTATTCCTCTTTCATTTTCTCCCGTTAATCGTAACGTTCAGAAATTTTACAGGCTCCGAATCTCTTACGGACATTACAGAATCTGCCCTTGTAATCGTAACGTTTTCCAGGATAATCTTCTCTACTTTTGCTTCTTTTCTACCTCTTATCAGCACTCCGTACTTCCCGCTGTTCTCCACCGTAATATTTTTCAGGTATATGTTCCTGATCTCCGGAATATAGTTCCCTTCCTGGGCATCGTAAATGGCATAGTGAGTATTAATTTTCAAGGTAGCCTCCTTAACCTGACCGACTTTGATATTCTCGACAAAAACATTTTCGACAAATCCCCCTCTGAGGGTGTTGGTTTTTATCCGGATGGCCCTGTCCAGGTTGGGACTATCCATAACACAATTCCGGACATAAACATTTCGTACGCCTGCAGATATTTCACTGCCCATAACAACACCTCCATGCCCGTCTTTCATTTCACAGTCTTCCACAACGATGTTCTCACTGGGAATATTCACCCGTCTCCCGTCTTCATTTCTTCCCGATTTAATGGCAATACAATCGTCTCCGGTATCAAAAATACAGTTTTTAATGTGTACGTTTTTGCTGTACTCCGGATCGCAGCCATCGTTATTCGGACCGTGGCTGCTTACGGTAACACCGTCAACAGTGACATGCTCGGACTTTATAGGATGCATCACCCAAAACGGGGCATTGGTAAAGGTTACCCCTGTACCAGTACATTTTTACATTCGAACGGTTCGAAAAAGGTAGGTCGCAACTGGTGCCCCTTCCCGAATATCCTTTCGGAAACCGGCGTGCCCTCCTTATTCATTTTTCGCAACCGGGGCAGGTTCTTATCATCCCGCTGATGGGCTGCCCCTCCTGATAACCATATCTTTCACTCCCGCACCAGGGCCACCAATTGGTCTTTCCGGCCTGACCGTCGAATACACCCTTTCCGGTAACAGCGATGTTTTCCTGTCCGTACGCATAGATCAGCGGAGAGTAGTTCATCAATTCCACACCTTCGTATGAGGTATGTACGACAGGCAGATAATCTTCCGGATTTTTACTGAACAAAATAACGGCACCGGATAGGGTATGCAGGTTTACATTGCTTTTGAGATGTATGGGGCCGGTAAGAAATTGACCGGACGGCACGATCACTTTTCCTCCCCCGGCTTCATTACAGGCTGCTATGGCTTTTTTAAAAGCATCGGTATTCAAGGTTGTCCCGTCACCTATGGCGCCGAAATCGGTAATATTAAAATCGGTATCGGGAAACTCGGGTACCCGGATGTTTTTAATAATAGCATCAGCAGGGTCTGCAACCTCAGGGATACTCTTTTTTTCTTTGTGCTCCGGTTTGCAGGATTGAATACTTACCGGGAAAATGACAAGGACAAGGCAGGTCAGCCGAAAGAAGTCCAAAACTTTGGTTTTCATAGTTCAGGTTTTAGTTAGTACGGGTAGCAGCTATTAAAACAGCTCAACAAAATTTTCTTTTCATTATAAAAAACAAATAATGCAATCGATTACACGAAACTAAGTAATAATTCCGAAACAGGAAATATTTTACACCTAAAAATTTAATTCCTATAACAAAATGGCGTCTGTTTTAACAATTTTTTACCGGGATACGTGATTTTGACGTTCCATTATCCCGGTAAATCCTGTTTTATCAATACGCTGTAATCCTGTTAATCTGCATCCAGCAGGGCCAATTGGGACAGCATTTCTACGATCGCTCCCTGATGAAGGACCTCCCAGCTATCCTGGGTTGTTGTCCCTTTAAAGTTTTCATTGATAAGATTAGTATCCGGGTTTCGCGCATCGGACAACCAGGCATGCTGCAGGGTCTTCCTGTAGTCTTCGATATACGTATCATCGTGATCCACAAGGTAGAGTTCGGCATATCCCCGGAGCATAATTCCCTGAAACCAGACATGCCCGGGTTCCAGAATATTAAACGATTCGTCCAGTATATGAGACTGGAAGGGGGTAAACCACCGCTGATGGGCGGCTTCCGCAATGTCCTGCGCATCCGTAAGGTAATGAGGTTCATTGGTGATCTTATACAACAATACCGCTGCCTGCATAGGCTGACCTGAATTGTAGGAGTACTTTGCCGTAGATATTTCTATACCGGAATCCGGATCGTTTTCATCGGACAGTCTTGCATTGTCCCAGTACAGGTAATCGGCCGGATCCTGTAATAGCTCTTTTACCCAGCTGTAATAAGCCTTGGCACTGGTCAGATAATGCTCTTCCCCCGTAGCTTCGTACAGCTTCGCCGCCAGTACGGCCGCAGGGGCCGTCGAACAGGTATGCTTGGATTTCTGACCTTCTTTCCAGTACACACCACCTCCCATAATATCGTCTGTTCCTGCCTGGACAAAATTCCATACGATCTCCGCCCTTTCCAGGTATCTCGCATCATTGGTCAGTATATACAAACTCACCATATCTATTCCTATCCATATATTATCGTCATAATAACGTTCGTCTCCTTCCCCGGGATACACCGCATACGCTTCCGGTCCACCGTTTCTTCGGTTCCTGAATTTGTCGATAGCCGTAAGTAACCTTTCATCATAGTTTTCCTCGACTTCAGCCTTAAGTTCAGGGACATTCCACGTGGCATGTTTAAACGCCGTGTACCCGGAAAAAGCTGCGCCGTGCCCCCAGATGACGGCTGCGCCGTCCCAATAACCGCCACCCTGCGGATACTGTGAACTCCATATATCGCGTGGTTTTCCGTCGAGATACAAGCTTACAATCGCCTGCATCAGGGTATCCGCCCTGGATATCCAGATATTTTCACCTGCCGTATGCAGCCCGGCGATAATTTCTTCCGACCTCATTCCGGCCATGTTCAGTGCGGTAAGTCCGAAGTTATAAATTTCAGGAGTCTCCATATCCAACGTATACGTCATCTGTTCGCCGCTCCCCGCATCCAGCAGCAACACCGTACGCTCGTCTTTTGCCGAACGTTCGAAGTAGGAAAGTTCGATATTAGCCAGGTAAGGATCGTCCGGATTTTTCCAGCTCAGGATCACTGCTCCTTCCTGTCCGTTACGTTCTACCCTCAGATCGGAAACTCCCTGGACAGCTCCCAAGGCAGGGTCATCGGGCTCAGAAATTTCCTGATCATTACAGGAATATACCATACACAACGTCAGGCATCCTCCGACGACATACTTAAAAAAACTTTTTTTCATAATATAGATTAAGGGGTTATCATTCACAGGTTTCGGTTAAGAACAGCTCCTTCGGGACGATCATCGGATAGTACATGCCGTTTTTCCGTGCATCGGACAGCTTAAGATCCGATGCGTATTTTCCTCCGCTGATATCGGGAATATGGTCTGTCGACACCCCGAGGAAAAATCCCAGTGAGCCAGAAGCCCTTCCGGGGACATTTCTTTCAGCTCACATTGATTTTCGGCTATTTGTGTTGCCGTCCTGGCTACGGTCCAAACCCTGGCTTCCGAAACCATACCACGAATCACCCGCCAGTCCTGCCCGTAAGCTCTTCCAATAACAAAACGGTTTCCGTCATTGCTCGAAGCCAGGTCGATCTGCCGGTGTGCTTCTTCGTTCCTCCGTATAATAAGCGGGTCCTGTACTCCATTGATATAAAGCGTATACTGATCTTCTACCGCAGCCTGCGAACAATCGACCACCAGCGCTATATGCAACCATTCATGCAGGTTAAAACTACGCGTGCTTTCGAGCATAATCCTGTCGCCGAGCCCGGCGATCTGTATAGGGTGGTCTTCCCGGTAATCGTCGTTCTTTCCCCGTACAATCAATTGTCCTTCCAGTCCCATAAAGGTTTGCAGACCCCGGTATCCATCGAGTTTACAGGTCATTTCAAAAGTGACTTGTTGCAGACTCCGGACAGACTTATCCACGACTGCTATTTCATCAAAAGCTGCATACCCGAAAATCCGGTCTCCAAAATCAAGAGACATTTTCGCTCCTTCCACGTCTACCTCCACCTGCGCACTTCCAGAGTACTTATCTTCTATAGTCACTACGGTCTTACCGCGCTTTCTTGCCTTAATGACCAGCTGGTCTCCTACAACGGAAAGTTCGGCAATTCCGGGTTCCGACGCTGTTATGGCATAACCTTTGTTAAGACCTGTAACCTGTAGGGTATCTGTCGTTTGCAGCTGTGGTAAAACCACTTTTTCCTGTGCTACACGCAACCCTCCGAAATTGGCAACACGCACCAAGAGACTCGTCCTGCTGAGAAGACCGTCCGATACGTAAACAATAACTTCGGCATACTCCCGGAATTCCAGGGCGGTCAGCCGTATTACGTTATCCACAACCTCAGCTTTTACAATATCTTCGTTAGATGAACGTGCGGTAATTTTTCTGAAGCCGGATACCACCTCTATTTCTGCCGAACTTCCCGGACTGAGCTCTATCTCCCCGGTCTCCAGCAATAATTCGCGCGTAGGGTCTTCATCATCTTCCTGGCAAGCCATAACAAACAGGCATAACAGGGACAGGCATAAAATTTTAGTGACGGTTCTCATAGATTTTACGATTGAAGATTGGGTTCTTGATTGCTATAATCATCTTATAACTACACACGTAAAGCCGGGAAAAGTCCCAAATAAATATTTTGATACTCAAAAAAGTGAAGTTGAAGAATCCGGGTTTAAAAGCTTCCAAACCGTAGCCAACAGCATCAGCTTGAATTATCGATCTATCCTAAACTACTTCATAAACAGAAGTACCAATGCCTCAGCAGAATCCTTTAATGCCAAAATAAAAGCCTTTAGCGCACAATTTAGAGGGGTGAAGAATACTGAGTTTTTCCTATTTAGATTATCCAGAATTTTTGCGTAGCCCACAACAAATGGGAATGATCCGGAATGATCCTTAACAAGCCCGATTCAGGCAAAATATTGAGCATAAAAAAAGCCGGATAAAAATCTCCGGCTTTTCGTGCGGATGACAGGAATCGAACCTGCACACCTTGCGGCACTAGATCCTAAGTCTAGCGTGTCTACCAGTTCCACCACATCCGCAAAACGATACTATTACGATATCGGGCTGCAAATATAATTTATTTTTCTAATAAAAGGCGGCCGTCCCCTAAAAAATATCTTTTTTGTATTTTTGATTTAGATAATAAAAGTTACGCTACTTCATGGAAGATATTTCATCATACGTTCAGCAACATAAAGAACGATTTATAGAAGAGCTTATAGAGCTCCTCAAAATCCCCTCAGTAAGTGCCGATCCGGCTTTTTCTCAGGATGTACTCAATACCGCAGATGCCGTAAAGGAAAGTCTCCTGAAGGCCGGATGTGATCATGCGGAAATCTGCGAAACCCCGGGCTATCCTATCGTTTATGCGGAGAAAACGATTAACCCCGACCTGCCTACGGTACTGGTCTACGGGCATTACGATGTACAACCTCCGGACCCTCTCGATCTCTGGGAAAGCGGTCCTTTTGACCTGTGATCAAGAAAACCGCTGTTCATCCGGAAGGTGCTATTTTCGCCAGAGGGGCCTGCGACGACAAAGGGCAGATGTATATGCATGTTAAAGCCCTGGAATACATGGTCAGAAACCACGTACTGCCCTGTAATGTGAAATTCATGATAGAAGGTGAAGAAGAAGTAGGCTCTGAGAGTCTGGGATGGTTTATCGAACGCAATCAGGAAAAGCTGAAAAATGATGTTATCCTCATTTCAGACACCGGAATGATCAGTAATGAGCAGCCTTCTATTACAACAGGATTACGGGGACTGAGTTATGTGGAAGTGGAAGTCACCGGTCCCAACAGAGACCTGCATTCCGGTCTTTACGGCGGAGCTGTGGCCAACCCGATAAATATTCTGACCAAAATGATCGCTTCCCTGCACGACGAAAACAATCATATTACCATACCGGGATTTTATGACAAAGTAGAAAATATCTCTGCCGAAGAACGTGCCGAAATGGCTAAAGCACCGTTTTCCCTGGAAAAATATAAAAATACGCTTGACATCGATGACGTATATGGCGAACAGGGATATACGACCAACGAACGTAACTCGATAAGACCGACACTCGACGTAAACGGTATATGGGGAGGCTATACGGGTGAAGGCGCCAAAACCGTGATTCCTTCCAAAGCATTTGCTAAAATTTCCATGCGGCTTGTGCCGGACCAGGAATGGACGGAAATTACGGAATTATTCAAGAAGCATTTCGAAAGTATCGCCCCGAAGGGCGTAAAAGTACTGGTAAAACCACATCATGGCGGGCAGGCTTATGTAACCCCTATTGACAATATCGGTTATCAGGCAGCCAGCAAGGCTTATAACGATACGTTCGGGATTTTACCGATCCCACAACGCAGTGGTGGGAGTATCCCGATTATTTCCCTGTTCGAGAAAAAACTTCACAGTAAGACCATACTGATGGGCTTCGGACTCAATACCGATGCTATACATTCACCCAATGAGCATTTCGGCATCTTTAATTACCTAAAAGGTATAGAGACTATTCCGCTGTTTTACAAATACTTTACCACGTTGTACCTGGCAGAGCAAGGCGCATAAGAATATACCACTGAACCATCAGAAAACAAAGCGGCCGGGGGTTTTACCAGCCGCTTTGTTCCTGTTGTATAATTATGTTTAGTACCGTCTGAGATTCTGGTACCGTTCATGTCCTGAAAAACAAGATCCGGATACGGAATAGTACTATTCCGCACGGGATCGGGGATCGGCAGACATTACACCATTCATATATTTCCGCATCGGACAACAACAGTTAAAAAAACTTGGTTTAAAGAGATTCCAGGTTTTCGCGTTGTTTTTTGGTTAGCCCTTTAACGACAAGACCGTAAGACACATCGATCAGCTCCCTGATCAGTTCATCAGAAAGTCCGCCACCATCGAGTTGTACGGTATTCCAGTGTCTTTTGTTCATGTGATATCCTGGCTGTATACTATCGTAAGAGGCACGAAGCTCTTCAGTCCGTTCGGGATCGCACTTCAGGTTTACCGAATGGTCTCCTGCTTCCCATTTATCCAGAGAAGTCAGTGCGAACATTTTCCCCATAACTTTAAAAACGATGGTATCTTCGCCAAAAGGGTTGTCTTCGGTAGCTCCTTTTTTATTCAGGCAGTAACTCCTTAATGTATCAATTGTCATATACTCGGATATTTATGTTAGTGTTCGTGTTCGTATAGTTATCCAGGGTATGGTGCCATTTTTATATGCCGGTCGGTTAAAAACGTGTTATATCATTGTGCAAACTTCATGCCGTTAATACTCCTCTCTCTTTTGTTCAAGCTGTGCTTTCTCTTCTTCCCTGATCTCTAATGCGGAATAGTCCAGGTTCCAGCCGATGGTCTGTACTATGGTCTCTATGAGCAGGACCGCTTCGAGAACTTCTTTTCTGGCTGTCTCCATTAGGCCGCTATCCGGAATTTTGTCCAGGATATGTTGCTTGGCCTCTTTATTGAGTTCGGTGAGATCGGAAGAAGCAAATCTGTTGAACAAACCGTTCTTCACATCGTAGTACCTCAGGTCGGGTTCTATAGACAACACTTGCGGTTGCGGAAACTCGGTAAGTATAATACGTTTACGCTCATTATCCGCCCTCATTTTCACCTTTCTCAGATCAAAGCCTATATGTACTTTGGCATTGATTACGATAAGTGCTTTTTTTCGGCTCGACACCAGGCTCATCAAATGCTGTCTGGTATTTTCGTAATGATAGATCTCCGCAAAATCCCCTTCTACCGTTATCAGCTTACAAACCCTCCTGATCTTTTCGAGAAGGACTACCGATTGTTTATGGGTCAACTGCTTGTGCTGTTTTTTCTTGAGATAGGTGTATAACCAGTACGTAACGCCAACGCCAAGTACCAATCCTATCATCAAGGTAAATATATCGTTCATAAATTATTTCAGTTATGTTCTTTTCCTATACGTCCCAGGTGTGTATGAACGAAAGAATCGCCGTATTTGAGTCCGTATCCCAGCATGCGATCAAAACCGGAATGCGCAAAACATACCGTTCCGATGAGCTCCAATACCGGGAGCTGCGCGAAAACACCAACCAGGTAAAGGGCTATTGCAATTCCTTTATGGTGCAGGAGGTTATAGGTAAACGCTCCTGTTTTTGCATTCCGCATATACCCGATCATCCCGATATCCGGTGCCAGAAACAGCCCTGCGAACCACCACCAGGAGAACTCCGTCTGCCCGAACAGGTATATTCCCAGAACAAGCATGGCCAATTCTTCCAGCTTTAAGGAAAACTTCATATTACTTCAATTTATACAGTACAGGTTTACCGGGTGATGCGTCATTTTCAAAAGATGCTATCTGTAAATTTAACAAATATGTCCCATTCTGTACACCATCGGGTACAAAAATAAGTTCTGTTATGGTAGCATCCAACCGGATGTCTTGTTCTATATCCCAGAATGCTTTATGAGCCAGCAACCGACCGTCGTCTTTTTCCTTGTCTACCGAAGGAAGATCGATCAGCAAATGTTTTATTCCTATAACCCTGAGGTAGCGGGCTGCATCCTCCTCCAGGTAAGGCGGATTGGTATGCGAGTATTTCCTGCGAAGCTTTTCGGGCCCATTGGGTAACGTCCGGATTACGATGGCTTCCACATTTTTCCCTTCCATGCCGTCTTCGAGTTGCTGTCTGGTTATGCATTGATCTTCTCCTTTTTGCACCGGTGATACCGAGATCAGTTCTGCAATAAAGAAAAATTTCTTCAACACGGTATTTATACTGTAAAGCTCCCGTGTAATGTGTCCGGCACATTCGGTATGTGTACCATGGGCATGCGGATTAAACACAATGGTATTAAAATTGGTAGCCCCCCCTTCGGCCACGCTTCCCGTCCAGCTTCCTTCCTTTACGGGAGTAATTTCCGGAGCTCCGAGGTACCATGCTACCGGATTGTCTTCCGATGCCCGCAAAGGCATCGAAATATCTATGGGATCATCCAGATCGGTGTGATACGTTTTCCCCCTGTACACTATAGTCGTTTGCATATTGCAATTTAGGAATAATCGTTTAAAGTTGTAAGTCGTAGTTCCGGTTTTAGGACGGCATGTCTGGAGCAGTGCTTTCCGGCAGGGCCGGAATCTGCCAAGGTTCCGGGTTTCGGCTTTCACAGTTATTTTTTTGCAGCTTACCGGTAAAACGTATAGATTTGCTTTCCGTAAATTTTCATCCCGATGACCACAAGCAAAAAAGTATTGTGCTGCTCCGTTTTATTCTTCATCAGCAGTTATTTCCAGTCATTTGCCCAGGACCATACCGTCCGGCCCGATGCCTCCATCATACAACAACATATAAACGTCCTGGCTGCCGACAAACTTAAAGGACGCGGCACCGGCAGCAAAGGCCTGAAAAAGGCGGCGCGTTATATCGAAAAAGAATTTAAAAATACGGATTGCAACCGATGGGAACCCGAAGCTATAAACAACCTTTTATAGCAAAGGTAAAACGAGTTGTGGTCAAAGACAGCCTGCGCAAAGCGAATAACATCATCGGGTTTCTCGACAACGGAGCCCCTTATACCGTCGTGATAGGTGCGCATTACGATCATCTAGGTATGGGAAAACAGGGAGGATCCAAACACCCGCAGCCCGAAGGACTCATTCACAACGGTGCCGATGATAACGCATCGGGGGTTGCCGGGCTCCTGGAACTGGCGCGTTATTTTTCGGGCAACGGAGCGAAGGAACCATACAACGTTCTGTTCATAGCATTTTCGGGAGAAGAACTGGGCCTGCTGGGATCGGCATATTTTGTAGAACATCCTGTTATTCCCCTGCAGCAAATCCATTTTATGCTCAATATGGACATGATCGGCCGTTACAACCCGGAACGCGGTATAGGTATCGGCGGATATGGTACGAGCAGCGAATGGCCTTCGGTGTTTGAAGGCCTGGATACAACAATAAAATTCTTTACGGATAATGCGGGCAGCGGAGGATCGGATCACGGGTCTTTTTACGCTAAACAGATACCCGTATTGTTTTTCCACACCGGCGGACATCCGGATTACCATATGCCATCCGATGATGCAGATAAGATCAATGCCAAAGCCGAAGCAGGAATTATAGATCTGGAAATACAGCTCATCGAACACGCCATGCAAAAGGAAAAATTACCGTTTACGGAAGTTAAAAGCTAAGGTTGCATTTTTTGCTTTCCTCTTAGTCCACATAAAAGAGATCGGATGCGATACCATCGGTAAGAAACTTCCCCCGGGCCGTTGGTCGTATCACATCGTACTGGAGTTCAAGGAGACCGAGGTCGAGATGTTTTGCTGCCTGCCGGAGCAGGTACCGGTAATAAATGGCCCCGAAATCTTCTTCAAGGCGCTTCAGGGATACTCCCCATATCGTTCGTAAACCGGTCATCACATATTCGTTATAGCGATCGGAGAGCGAGAGTTCTTCCTTTTCCCCCGGTAACATGCCTTTGTCCAGAGCTTTGAGATATTTCGCATTATTTGCCACATTCCAGCTACGCGAAACCCCGTCATAACTGTGAGCGGAAGGACCTATACCGAGGTATTTCTTTCCGAGCCAGTATGATGTGTTGTTCCTTGAAAAATATCCTTCTTTCCCAAAATTAGAGAGTTCATAATGTATAAACCCTTGGGACTGCAACACCTCCGTAAGAATAACGAATTGCTCGCGCGCATGAATTTCATCGGGAGCCGTTGTCTTCCCGTCCCGTATGAATTTATCGAGTGCGGTTCTGGGTTCGACCGTAAGGGCATAAGCAGAAATATGAGGAATGCCGTAAGACAGGGCCAGTTCCAGGTTTTTCCGCCAGTTTGCGTGATCTGTACCTGGGACTCCGTAAATAAGATCGATGGTGATATTATCAAAATACCCGGTGGCTGTAGCGAGACACCGCCTGGCTTCTTCCCCGTTATGCGCCCGGTTCATCCATTTCAGATCCTCGTCGAAAAACGATTGTATGCCGATACTCAATCGGTTTACCGCAGAATTCCCCAATGCCATAATCCTGTCGTCGGACAGATCATCCGGATTGGCTTCTACCGTAATTTCCGGATTGGCTTCCACTTTATAGTATGCGTATACCGTATCTATGATATCCTGTAGTTCCTTCACGGATAGTATCGAAGGCGTACCACCCCCGAAATAAACAGTTTCTACGATTTCATCCTCAAAATCCCCTTTCCGCAGATACAGTTCCTTCTTCAATGCCCGCAACATCTCTTCCTTTTTCCCCATGGATGTGGAAAAATGAAAATCGCAGTAGTGACAGGCCTGCTTACAAAATGGAATATGGATATAAACTGCTCCCAAGGTAGTGTATTAACGGGATTTATTGTTCCGTGGGGTACAAGGAACGGTTATTGTTTTTTAATACGGTCTTCGTTCTGTTTTACAAAAGCACTCCAGCCACTATATGTCTTGCCCCCGATGCTTTTTCCGGAGTTAAAAAATGACATACCGCTGCAGCCAGCCCATCGGTGGAATCAAGGTTTTTGGGAAGCTCTTTTAGTCCCAGCAGACTCTGTAACATTCCTGCAACTTGTTCTTTACTGGCATTTCCGTTTCCTGTGATCGCCATTTTGATCTTTTTAGGAGAATACTCCGTAATCGGTACCTCCCTGGACAGTCCGGCTGCCATGGCAACTCCCTGTGCCCGGCCCAGCTTGAGCATGGATTGTACGTTTTTTCCGAAAAAAGGAGCTTCTATCGCAATTTCATCAGGATGATACGTATCTATGAGTTCTATGGTGCGTTCGAAAATAAGCTTGAGTTTCAGATAGTGATCGCTGTATTTTTGCAACTGCAATTCGTTCAGTTGCATAAAATGCATCTGCTTTCCACGTACACGGATCAACCCGAATCCCATGATTGTTGTTCCGGGATCTATTCCCAATATGATCTTTTCTTCTGCCAAAATTGTATGGATTTCCGGGATAAAGGTACGAAGTTAGAACGGGTTTTGGTGCGTCCTCCCCGAAGAAGGTACGGCAGATTGCAGGACGATAGGTAAACGATATTTTGTGGAAACAGGAATATTCCGCTTCAATGCGGGATGGAGTCCGGGCATTTTTCTAAGGCTCACCTCCATAATACTGTCCAGTCCCGGAACGTGTTTTTCCCACTTTTCTTTTTGTTCTATCTCCGCAACAGAAATCCTGCCGGTACCGGAAATCAGGAAACGGACGTAAAGCGTATCTTCTATGGTACCGTGCATAATAACCTGCTGATCTTCCATACCGGCATAAAGGTAACGGACAAACGTTTTTTCGAAACAGGCTTTCCTGACTTCTTTTGCAGCGGTTTCATCACAGGTTTCAAACAGCGGATACTGGTCGACTTCATTCCAGTTGATATTCCTTATTTCTTCCTGTACCATTGTATTGGCGGAAGCCTTTTCTTCGGGCTTTTCCTTACAGGATGCCACCCCGAGAAAAAACAGCATCACAGTCAGCATACGCAAAAAACAGATCGCTCCATATCCGCTACTACTTCCGAAAAAGAAAAAGCTTTTAATTCTCGCATAAAACAACCGTTCAATGCTGAAAATTACGACTTTTTGAGAATATCAGACAAACTTATTACGCTTTATCCCTATTTTCATCTTCAGGATGTTACTCTGCTTTGGCCCCCAGATGTATCTCCTGCCTGAGTGCGGATATGCGTTTGCTCACATGGGCTTTGTAGATCTCCACGATCGGCGAATCTCCTGTCTTCCGCATAAAATCTTCGTAATACCTGAGTTTCAACTTGGGATCGGCATAATAATTATCGGCCACGAGACATATTCTGTAGTACAGATGTGTGCTCTCCGGATCTTCCTCATAGGCCATCTTTAGGTATTCGAGCCCTTCTTTTACCTGTTTCTGCTCCAGTACAATATTGGCAAGTGTTTCATATTCGCTTTCAAAGGTTACCTGCTGCACGGCTATAGCTTCTTTCGTATACGCTGCTGCTTTTTCATAATCCTTGAGTTTCAGATGTATTTTCCCCAAAGCCAGGAGGGTCTTCGGATTAGGATTTAGTCCCTCGAGTTTCAGGGCGGTTTCGTAGGCTATTACTGCTTTTTCGTATGCTATCAGTCGAACGTAGCAATCGCCGAGCCTTTCATAGATATAGGGTTTTTCTTCACCCAATACAGTGAGACGCTCAAACCACGGACTGGCTTCCCTGTGATTTCCGTTGTTAAATAAGGCAAGAGCTTTCAGATTGATGAGCTCAACTGAATTCGGGTAGAATGTCAGCCCCTTATCGACATACTTCAGCACCGAATCTTTTTCACGGTTTTTCAGGTAATATTTTCCGGTTTCATAAATACTTTTCAGATGGGTGGTATCTTTACGGAATGCCTGTTTAAAAGCAGGCAGGGCATGTCCGGACTCTCCGGCTATATACTGATAACTTTTACCCAGAAGGTAAAAATTGTCAGCACTGCCATATTCTTTTTCGGTTAAAAGAAGGAAAACATCCCTGGCTTTTTCAAATTGCTTGATTTTGAGATAAAGCTTCCCGAGTTCGTTTTGCGCAACCGGCATATCCGGATATTCCGCAACAAGGTTTTCGTACTGCCCCAAGGCTTTCTCATAATTCCCAATCGCATGATATGCCCGGGCCACCTGCACCCTACTGCCGGGGGAAGGATATTTGCTGTATTCGGTGATCGCCGCCGTGTAATTCCCGAGCGCATACAAACTGTCTGCAACAGCCAAGGGCAGGGATTGCGCCCCGCCCTTGAGTCCCACAGCAACAAAACATAAAACCCATAAAAATAATCTTGTCATGGCTTAAAAAGTTGTTAGATCTTGTTTCTATATCCGCACTATCACTGAGAATATAATCTCATGCTGTAATGCGCATTACGTATCCATATTTCTTATTGTCCGCTCTTGCCGGGGCATTACAGACCTTAAAAGGTCATTTGTTATTTTAAACGAAAAGTGATCGGTATGGAAAAAGGAACATTTATCGGTTTTCCTCTCTGTTGTCCAGGTTTCATTTTCGGAAGTTTTTCTATGATCCGCTGTGCCTCCGCTTCGAGCAAAGGAGAAGGTCCTCTCTTCTTAATTCGTATAATATTACCTTCCTTATCAATGGTAAACATCACCGCGACTCTTCCCTGAATTTTCTGTTCCTGGGCTTCTTCCGGATAATGAAAATACTTACGGATATGATTTTGCATACTTTCCTGGAAGCACGCCCTCGGGTCATCGGCATTCTCACAACCCGGAAATACGGGGACTTCGTCTACAACACCAAAGGGCACTTCAATCTCCATAGTCCCATTTCCCGAAGTTGTTTCTATTTCCTCTATAGCCACCTTCGGTTTTGCCCCGTACCCTACAACAAGAACTTCATTGAGCGTCATAACCTCTTTTATCTCCTCTTCAGTAAGCTGATCTTTTTCTGCTATTGCCGCCTTGAGGGTACGTACCTGTTCTGAAATAGATGAATTCTCACCGGCGACTACCTTGTCGTCGCTTTCACATGAACTGTAGAGCAGCATTCCGAATACCAAAGGCACGAGGATGAGATACTTGAACTGCCAGATTTTTCTGGATCTTGATTTTTGTAACATAACTATTCGTTTTTTGATTAATGATGATTTAAAAAATGGATTGATGAATGATATTGTTTCGGTTTTAAAAACTTCCCGGAGCAGTACACTATAATTTGCTTTTTTGTCCGGTCCTGCCGTTTTTGAATCTGCTATAAATTCGTGTAGTTCGCTTATCCGTCCCTGGAATATATAAACCAGAGGATTGAACCAGAAAAGAATACGGAGAACCTCAAAATACAACAGATCGAGGGTATGCCTTTCGCGAATGTGCACCAATTCGTGTGCGATGATATGCCCGTGATCCTTGCTGTACACATGATCTCCGAGATAGATACTCCGGAAAAAAGAAAAAGCTGTGTCACTATCGGGAAGGATCACTTCTTCATGATCTTCTTTTCGCACCACCCGCCCTTTTTGCCTCATAGCATACACCCTTAATATTTTCAGCGCAAAAAAGAGAACGCTGAGTAAAATTCCTGCCAACAGTATCCATTGCCATAACGGGATCGAAGCTTCTATCTCCATCTCGCGGACCTCATTTGTACCCGGCCCTACCACGACCTCAGGCAGCGTGATTATATATTCACCGGGAATTACCCGGCTTAGTTTTTCTATGCTGATCAACGGTATAACCATAGCCAGCAAAGGCGTGATAAGGAGATAAACCCTGTTCCAGTTAAAAAAAGTCTCCTTTTTCAGAAACAGGTCATATACCATCAGAAAAAATAATTGAAAAGCAACAGTCTGTAACAGGTAATGTATCATTTTTCCGTTTCTTTATCGTTAATTTCCTTTAAAACAGCTTCCAGTTCCTGCATACTGATATCGTTCTTTTTCATAAAAAACGACACCATACTTTTGAACGAACCCTGAAAGTAATTATTAACCAGCTTATTTATAGACTGGTTACTGTATTCGGACTTTTTGAGCAACGGAAAGTACAGGTAGCCCTTGCCCTCTTTTTCATGCTCCACAAACCCTTTGCTTTCGAGTATTCTTACAATGGTTGATACCGTATTGTAAGCAGGTTTGGAGCCTTCATATTTTTCAATAATAGTAGCCACATTGGCTTTTTCCAGATCCCATAAAATCTGCATCACTTCTTCCTCAGCCTTGGTTAACTGCTTCATATACTACTTTTTTAATCAACTAATTTCTTAGTTACACACTCACAAATATAACTAAAATTTTAGTTTAAACTAATTTTTTAGTTAAAAAATATAAGTATTTTAGAAATCCGGGTATCCGGGTTTTTCCTTACATTAGCTTACAAAAACAGTTTACATGGATATCGTCCTTACCGTTCTGGGCTTCCTGTGCATGATTACAGGTATTGCCGGAAGTGTACTTCCCGTACTACCGGGAGCTCCCCTCAGTTGGGTGGGGCTCTTACTGCTTCATCTTACCGAAGCGATAACCCTCAGTTGGTGGTTTTTAGGCATTACACTACTTGTTGCCATTGGCATTACGGTACTCGACTATATTATTCCCGCTATGGGTACTAAAAGGTTCGGGGGTAGTAAAGCCGGTGTCTGGGGTACGACCATAGGACTGATTGTCGGGATCATAGCCCCTATTCCACTGGGCATTCTTATAGGTCCTTTTCTCGGAGCCTTTATCGGGGAATTGCTTAATAAGGCAGACAGGAAGACGGCACTCAAAGCTGCCTTCGGTTCTTTCCTGGGCTTCCTGACCGGTACCTTTATGAAGCTGGTGGTTACCGTAATACTATTGGTACTCTTCGTAGCAAAAGTCTGGGAGTTCCGCACTGCACTTTTTTCATTCTGACAGTACATTTTTTCCGTACCGGGGTATGTATAATTTTCCCGGACACAAAAAACCCCCGGGCAGACCGGGGGTAGTAAAGACAATATATAAAAGCTTTATTTTTTCTGAAAAACACATCGATAGGCACTCCGTGAAAACCAAAATGTTCACGAAGCTTATTCTCTACGAACCTGCGGTATGGATCTTTGATGTACTGAGGCAGGTTGGCAAAAAATGCAAATTGCGGCATCGGTGTGGGAAGCTGGGTACAAAACTTGATTTTGATGTACTTTCCTTTATTGGCCGGAGGCGGTGTCTGCTCTATGATAGGCAGCATCACTTCATTGAGTTTACTCGTAGAAATCCGTTTGCTACGATTCTGATATACTTCTACCGCAGTCTCTATAGCCTTAAAAATGCGCTGTTTGGTCAGTGCGGATATAAAGATTACAGGCACATCCGTAAAAGGTTCTATAATCTTACGTATGCTCTTTTCGAATTCTTTTACCGTACCGGTGTCTTTCTCTACGAGATCCCATTTATTAACCAGAATAACGATCCCTTTACGGTTTCGTTCCGCAAGCCAGAAAATATTCTGGTCCTGTCCTTCGAATCCCCTCGTTGCATCGATCAGAAGCAGACATACATCACTGTGCTCAATGGCACGTACGGAACGCATGACCGAGTAAAACTCCAGATCTTCCTTTACCTTAGCTTTACGGCGAATTCCGGCCGTATCCACCAGGTTAAATTCGAATCCGAACCGATTGTACCTGGTATCATTGCTGTCTCGTGTAGTTCCGGCAATATCGGTTACGATATAACGGTCCTCTCCTATCAGTGCATTGATAAAGGACGATTTTCCGGCATTTGGCCTGCCTACTACGGCAAATCTCGGCAGTTCTACATCTTCTACCTCTTCTTTTTCGGGAAGAACCTCAACCAATGCATCGAGTAATTCCCCCGTTCCGCTACCGTTAATACCGGAAATGCTGTAATATTCTCCGAGTCCCAGAGAATAAAATTCCACGGCATCGGCCTCACGCTGACCATTATCAACCTTATTTACCGCAACCAGCACCGGCTTGTCGGTTTGCCTTAAAAGCTGTGCTACATCTTCATCCATACCGGTTACCCCGGTCTCTACATCTACAACAAACAATATGGCATCAGCCTCATCTATGGCAAGTTCCACCTGTTTGTCTATTTCCTGTTCAAAGATGTCGTCACTACCCACCACGTAACCCCCGGTGTCTATAAGTGAAAACTCTCTTCCGTTCCAATCGGTTTTTCCGTAATGCCGATCCCTTGTAACCCCGCTGACAGCATCCACAATGGCTTCCCTGCGTTGTATCAACCGGTTAAAAAGTGTTGATTTTCCGACATTAGGCCTCCCTACTATCGCTACTATATTGCTCATGCGAAAAGTTTTAACGGGGCAAAGGTAATACTTCCTTCTTTAAGAGGAGATTTAAACTTTACAAGCAACAGAAAAAATTGTAATTTTTAAATAAAAAGAGCTATATTTAATTCACTAAAAAACAGGTAATGAAAAGCCTTGGCGACAAAATTGCTCTCGACCAGCAATTTACCGTAGAGTTACCAAAAAACAAGAATTCTGTGGTCTCTACCTTTTTGCGAAACTCTAATCCGTTGTACCGGGTCACCCGTCCCGACGAAAACACCCTGATCATAATGTCGGAAACCGAAGAAAACTGGTGGTCTCCCCAACTTTATCTGGAAGTCAATAGGGTTGACGAGTCGAGAACCCTACTTTTCGGATGGTTTGCTCCGAGATCACTTTTGTGGAACACCTTGCTTTCCCTACAACTCTTTGTAGGGCTGGCTTGTTTAATTACAGGGACATGGATAATCGTCGCATGGTCTTCTGCCTCATCGACAGAGGGAATAGCTTTTCTCTGGTGGATATTCCCTATTACTCTTGCCATCTGGGGGATGCTCTATGCGATCCGCAGCGCCAAGAAAGCCCGGGGCAAGACTTTTATCTACGGATTTTATGAATTTCTGAACAATCGCAGCATACTGAACTGAAAATAATATGCCGGAACCGTTTTATTTCTGGTTATATCCGAACCGACGTAACTGCCTGTCGTTACTCCTCCAGTCTTTATTTACTTTCACAAAAAGTTCCAGGTGTACCTGCTTTCCGAAAAAAGCTTCCAGGTCTTTACGGGCTTCCATGCCGACCTTTTTCAAGGCACTCCCCTTATGTCCGATAATAATTCCTTTTTGCGAATCGCGCTCAACCATAATAACGGCACGCATACGTATAATATCTTCTTCTTCCAGAAACTCTTCAGTCTCCACTTCGACGGAATACGGGATCTCTTTTTTGTAAAAAAGCAGGATTTTTTCGCGGATAGCCTCATTTACAAAGAAACGTTCCGGCTTATCGGTAATCATATCTTTAGGATAAAATGCAGGGGACTCCGGCAACAGGTCCAGTATACGGTGAAATACCTCCGGAACATTGAAATTCTGTAATGCCGAAACCGGATATATTTCCGCATTGGGCAATGCCTCTTTCCAATAGGAAACCTGTTCTTCGAGCTCTTGCTGTGAAGACGTATCTATTTTATTTAATAACAGGAGTACGGGAATAGATGTTTTTCCCAGTTTTTCGAAAAAAGCCTCATCTTTGAGTTTATGCTCCCCGATCTCCACCATATACACCAGTACATCAGCATCTTCAAAAGCGGATTTCACAAAATCCATCATGGATTCCTGAAGTTTATAGGCAGGCTTGATCACACCGGGAGTATCCGAGAAGATCACCTGAAAATCATCTCCGTTGACAATTCCGAAAATCCGGTGACGGGTAGTTTGCGCTTTGGAGGTGATAATGGAAAGCTTTTCTCCTACAAAAGCATTCATCAACGTTGATTTCCCCACATTGGGATTCCCTATAATATTTACAAAACCTGCTTTATGCATAATACCGATTATGATTACCCGGCAAAATTATCAATAAAGAAGCAATAAAGTACTATATGGCAGCTACTATTGTATTGCTGCGGACTGTATATGAGATGATGAAACTCCTCAATTTCCTTATTTTCCGCCATTAGCCCGAAGGTCAGCAAGACATTGTTCATGGAGTTGCGGAATGCTTCCGCCATTAATAAGGCCGGATATACCCCCTCCCGATTCCGCCTGGTAATACATCAGGCAATCTTCGTTGTCACAATGGTGACCGTTTTCTTCATCGAGATGATCTTCCTGCATGGGTGTTCCCAGATCCACAAGTCCCAGCAAATGTCCGAATTCATGCTGCAATACCGTACTTTCCATACTTATTCTCCCGGATGTTCCTGCTCTGCCGGACACCTCACGTATAGTGGATTCGTAAATCACGAATGAAGTATTCAGATATGCAGCTCCGAGTGTCACCTTATTCCCCTCGTTCTTATCTGAGGCCTGGTCTGCGAAAAATGCAAAAACAGTGATTTCTCCTTCTTCTTTATCGGAATAACGCATGCGCTCTTCCTTTTCCAACTCAAAAACATCGTTTACGCTATACTCCGACAATCCCGGCGAATCTATCCACCGCTCCTCAATAACAATTCCTCCGGGTTTGTGCATACGGGCTTCGATAAAAGATTTCAGGTTTTCTACAGATTGAGCCGCAGGCTCATACCCTTCGACATATATAAACTCCAGAACAATTTTGGAATACGTTTCGGCAGAAAGCAAATCATAGGCAGAACTTCCCGTTTTCTCCCTATTGAGCACTTTACTTTGCTCTGAAGCCACCATTCCACCTTCCTCATCGTCTCCCGAACACCCCACCACAACCATTGTAAACAAAGCTGCCAACAGCGCTCTACTTACCATATTTTTTACCGTCATAAAATTTTATTGAGTTGGTAAAGGTGCAAAAGAATTGTTAAAATGGCAACATATAAAATTAATAATCACCGCCATACCCTGCAAAAACACCAGGCATTCTCTTTTAACCTCCGGAATATATCCATTATTACCTCGCAATTTTTACTTTTTGCTACAAACGCTACACAAACTTCAGCAATATATCCAAAAATAAAACTTTGAATATATAGTAAACGTACTATTTTCGCATATCCTATGTACAGGGGGCAAAAGTTTTTAGCTTCCCTCTTTTGTCAACCATACAATTCCTAAAATCATAAAATAGTTACAAAGCCGTTCGTGTTATAGAAATGTTAAAAATTACTAATTATAGTTAAAAAGAAAGTAATCGATATTCATACAATTATATAATTAGTGTATCCTCCGAAAACAGATTAATCTTTTAAAGATATCTCCGAAAATTTCAATCCCACACATCATTTGACACGTAAAAACAAACAGTTTACAACTAAAATTACCCTACACCTGTTCAGAGAAATCATACACCCAAAACAAGATACCTACACATAACTATTTCAGAAGAATATAATAACACATTCTTAACACTTCCTTCAGCTTTCCAGAATTGTCATTAGTCGAAAAAATTTCCTAATGTTCATTTTTACTATAACATTTATAACCCCTTTTAGCTAAGGGACTAATCACTATTTCCGGAGGTGCCCTAAACGGGTTACTTCGATTTTTTTAACTAACTCAAAATTAAAATGTGTAAAAAACAATTAACTTTTGTATTTGCCGCCCTACTCTTTTGCAGTCAATTATTATTGGCTCAGGACAGGACGATTACGGGAGTCGTTACGGATGCCCAGGATGGAATGCCACTACCTGGTGTAAACGTGGTTATCAAAGGAACCACCACCGGAGCCTCTACAGATTTTGACGGGAATTTTTCCATACAGGTTTCCGGAGACGTTGTTTTGGTTTTCTCCAATATGGGATATGCCAAACAAGAAGTTTCTACAGGAAGCAAAAGCGTAATTAATGTGGCCATGTCTGCATCTATGGAAGAGCTCGAAGGTGTTGTTGTTACAGCCCTTGGGATTAAGAGACAAGAAAGAGCTCTTGGGTATGCTGTAAGTAAAGTAAGTGCCAAAGAGCTTACCGAAAGTGGTAACACCAACTTTGCTTCCGCGATGTACGGTAAAGCTGCCGGAGTAAAGATTACTACGGCACCGGGAGGAGCAAGTAGTGCGGTTAACGTACAAATACGCGGTATCAACTCTTTATCTTACAATCAGCAGCCTCTTTATGTCGTAGACGGTGTGATTATCCGTAATGATGGTCAATATGGAGCAGGAGGAGCGAATAACAATAACTACTGGGACGATCAACGTATCCGTGGTAACGGTATTCTGGATATAGACCCCAACAACATAGAGAGCCTTAACGTCCTTAAAGGTGCCAGTGCCACTGCGCTTTACGGTTCCGATGCTTCCAGCGGAGTTATCGTTATCACCACGAAAAAAGGTATGGAAAAGAAAGGATTGGGTGTAGAACTCAACTATAACGGTACCGTCGAAGAAGCCGCCTTCCTTCCGAAATTCCAAAACACATATGGCCCGGATATGACAGGGAAACCAACTTAGCCAACGGAGCTAATGCAGAAGGATGGATTGAAGACAGTTCTTCACCTTCAGGTTATCGACCTTACTTCAGGGCTTATGCCAACTTCGGTCCGAAAATGGAAGGACAGCAGGTTCGCTGGTGGGACGGTTCTATTCGTTCTTACTCCGCACAACCGGACAACTACAAAGATGTATACAGAAAAGGATATACTTCCAACGTAAACCTCGCTGTATCCGATCAGACCGAAAAACTAAATTACAGACTTACTTATAGCCGTCTTGACTACGAAGGCACACAGGAAGGAAACAAACTGGAAAAAAATACTTTCGGTCTGAACAGTACATTAAAAATAAGTGATAAGATTACGCTTGATGTAGTTGCCAACTATATCAACACAACAACCACTAACCGTCCTTATCAACTCGGGCAGGTATTAGGATCTTTTTCAGGATTCTTCAGCCGTGCCGAAGACATGAGCGTAATGAAGCAAAGATACCGCACTTCGGACGGATACAAATATGTTACGATCAACAACCCGGAACGTTCGGATGAAGCGTTTATCTACAACATACGCGCCACAAACCTCCTCGATTTCTTCTGGCAGCAAATGCGCAACAAATACGTAGAAACAGAAAATCGTTTGATCTCCAGTGCAACCTTAAACTGGAGTTGGCAAAAGGACTTCAGTTCCGGGGAAGAATAGGAAGTGACTTTACAGGTCTCAATTCGGAAAACAAGCAATACAACGAGTATCCGCTTCAGTTCAACTCAAGTTCTAACAGTACCGGTGCATTTACTGCTACTTCAGGAAACTACTCCATCCTTTATGGTGATGTTTTGTTAACCTATAACAACAAGATCACTGAAGATCTCGACTTTTCCATCTCGGGAGGTTTTCAATCGAGATCCGAAAAATATAAAGATCAGCAATCTGCAACGACAAGCGGATTGGTTACCGAAAATTGGTTTAGTCTAAGCAATTCTTACGGTATTCTCTCAACGTCTTACAACAGGAAAGAGCAACTTAAATATGCTTATCTGGGAATTTTAAACCTGAGTTACAAAGATTTCCTGTTCCTCGAAGGTACAGCCAGACAAGAATATGCTTCTACATTACCTCCTAAAAACAACTCATATTTTTATCCTTCGGCCAACGCGAGTTTTGTATTTAATGACGTCCTCAATGTTCCCGAATTTATGAGTTATGGTAAAGTACGTGCTTCTTATGGTATTGTAGGTAACGCACCTCCCATGTACGAAGCAAACATTTCTTACAACCAGACCTCCTTACAAACCATTAACGGTTCTGTTCCTTCTCTGAGCCTGAGCAATTCTTACGGTAACGACAACCTCAATGCTGAGAAAAAGCACGAAATGGAATTTGGTTTGGAAACACAGTTCCTCAATAACAGAATAGGACTGGATGTTAGCTACTACAGCAACCGTGTAAAAGATCAGATCCTGCCTTTACAGGTAGCTCCTTCGGTAGGCGCCGGAAGCCAGCTCGTAAACGTAGGTGAGATAGGAAGCCAGGGATTTGAACTGGCAATCAATGCTACGCCTATCTCCGGAGATTTCCGATGGACAACCCGTTTTAACTTCTCTGTAAACCAGTCTAAAGTATACAGTCTGATGCCGGGAGTGGATGAACTTACTTTCTATACGGCAGATCAGAGTACAGTGAAAATTGTTGCAGGAATTGGTGAAAAACTGGGTAATATATACGTAATGCCACGTGCTACTGACGAAAACGGCAATTATCTTATTAGTGATGACGGACTTTACGTGATGGACAAGAGCAGATATGTTAAAGCCGGAAACATCATGCCTAAGGCCATAGGAGGTTTTTCCAATACCTTCTCTTATAAAAACTTTTCTATCGATTTCTCTATGGACTACAGGCTTGGAGGGCAAATGGTTTCTCCCAACACCAAGTACATGATGGGAGCCGGTATGTTGGAAAACACCATGCAATACAGGGATGCCGAACATGGCGGTCTCAGCTATACCGTGGATGGAGTTACTTATAACGACGGAGTACTTCTCGACGGTGTCAATGAAAATACCGGCGAGGCCAATACTCAGGTTGTCGATGCGGCAACCTACTATATGAACACCTTTAACTGGGGAGATAACTCCTGGAGTCGCAAAGGTAGTATCTACGATAACAGTTATATAAAAATGCGTGAAGTAGTATTAGGATACAACCTTCCCGAAGCCTGGCTGAAAAATTACATGTTCAGAGTCTGAGGGTCTCCCTTATCGGACGAAACCTTTTTTACATCTGGAGAACTCTGGACAATATCGATCCGGAAGCTCCTCTTGGAAACAAGTGGTGGTCTCAGGGTGTAGATGTCGGTTCAACTGCAGCATCACGAAGCTTTGTATCTCCCTGAACGCAAAATTCTAATTAAAAATTTACGAACATCATGAAAAACAAATTCATAATATTAGGTTTGCTCGCTTCGTTAATGACTACATTTAGCGGGTGTTCGGATCAACTGGAGGACAAATTCCTCAGCCCTGAGAAGTCTACGGATGCCAGTATTCCAGGATTTTTCACCTCCATGCTCAACAATGACAGGATTCGTCCGAGTTACTGGAACACCAGGACTTTTCTCCTTACGCATACTGCTGTATACACGCAAACGGCATTTTTTATGAATGCCAACACGGCATATCAGCAAAGCGATAGCTATACCGATCAGTACTGGACAGATTTTTACGTGTCCGGCTCTAACGGCGGGGGAGTAATGAGTACTTACACAGCAATGCAAGTTGCTTACGAAAATCTTTCTGAAGAAGAAAAAGCCGGTTTTGAAATATTCATGAACGCCGGAAAGGTTGTTTTGATCAATGAAGCCTCAAAAATGGTCGACCTTTGGGGGATATTCCTTTTTCTGAAGCAGCGAGTCTTATTGAAAACAGTAGCATTCAAAACGGTAAGTTTGATGATCAGCAAGAACTTTACACCACTTTTATCAGCGATCTGAAAACTATAAGCGATTATTTTGCTTCTACGGAGACAACAGCCTCTTTTTCCAAATATGACATTCTCCTGAGCGGGGACGTGAATATGTGGAGAAGATACACCAATTCATTGCGACTTCGATTGCTGATGAGAATCTCTAATGTTGATGAGAGTACCGCACAAACTGCAATCCAGGAAATGCTGAACAACAGTGCTACTTATCCGCTGTTAGATGGTGGTGATAACGGAAATTACAATCCTGCTTCGGAGGACGTTCTTCTTGAACCCCTAACTACCTATATCGATAACCTGAACAGTGCTCTGACAGAGCTACCGAGCCATTATGCACCGGATTACCTGCTCAACACGGCCATGCTTCCCGTAGATGATCCGCGTATTCCTGTGATGTTCGATAAGTTCGGTAAGACAGTAAGCAATAATTTTGTTCCAAACGAAGAATTTAAGGCTATGCCTATAACATTTACTTCTGCACAGCAAGAACAACAATTTGCTAACTATTCTATAGTAGACTCCACGACATTTATGCAAAATCCGAGTCTGCCCGGTATAGTGATGACTGCTTCCGAAGTAAACTTTCTCAAAGCAGAAGCTTATGAAAGATGGGGAGGCGGAGATGCCGGGCAAGCCTATGAAACCGCTATTCAGCAGTCGGTATCTTTCTATTACTATCTCAACAACATCAATGAGACCGGTCTTCCAGTAGAAGAAAAACCCGACGCTAATGTTATTACCGAATTCCTGGCAACATCCGGTGTAGCCTATGAAGGTTCTACCCAGGAAAAGCTGCAAAAAATATGGATTCAGAAATGGTTACATTTAGGGTTCCTTCAATCTGTAGAAGCATGGGCCGAATACAGAAGAACAGGCTTCCCAGAATTGACATTCCCTGAAGCGAATCTCTCAGGTTATCGCACCCCTCCGTCCAGATTGGTTTATCCATCTTCCGAGAAGAACTATAACAGTCAAAACTACCAGGCTGTTCAGGCACAGGATGTACGTGACGGTAAAATATTCTGGGATGTAGATTAATGTTGAAAAAAATAATCACATATCCCGATTACTAATGAAGAAAAGAGGTTGTTAGCATTATAAAACAACCTCTTTTCTTATTAATTTTGAAAAAACTCCCGACAGACAATGAAAGCACTCCGGCATATTTTATGGATCATACTTCTCATAAGTCACTTCCCTGTTACCGCTCAAAAAAAGAATTCCGAGTCTCCTCTTTATAAAAACCCTTCAGCTCTTGTTGAGGATAGAGTAAACGACCTGCTGCAACGCATGACCATCGAGGAAAAAGTAGGGCAATTAAGCACACTCCTCGGCTGGGATATGTACAGCAAAAAAAGAAATAAGGTTTCCGAAAGCGAAGTTTTCCGAGAAGCCATACAAGAGCAGCATATCGGTATGCTATGGGCGACACTGCGTGCAGATCCCTGGACAAAAAAAAACCTTGAGACCGGGTTGAACCCTAAGATGGCTGCCCAGGCCACCAATGCGCTTCAGAAATATGCCATAGAACACTCCAGGCTGGGTATTCCCATACTTCTCTCCGAAGAATGCCCTCATGGCCACATGGCTATAGGCACTACGGTATTCCCTACTTCTATAGGACAAAGCAGCACCTGGAACCCTGAACTCATCAAAGAAATGGCGGCTGTGATCGCCAGAGAAGCCCGCCTGCAGGGAGGACATGTAGGTTATGGCCCCGTACTGGACCTTGCCCGCGAACCCCGGTGGTCTCGAGTCGAAGAAACATACGGAGAAGACCCCGTCCTGAACAGTGAAATGGGAAAAGCCATGGTCGAGGGCTTTCAGGGCACAGACCTGAAAAGCGGAATCAATATCATTTCCACATTAAAACATTTTACAGCTTACGGTGTGCCCGAAGGCGGACATAACGGTAATGCAGTCCATGTCGGCACACGGGATCTCCATCAAAGCTACCTCCCCCCTTTTAAAACTGCTGTTGAAGCAGGAGCCTTATCCGTGATGACCGCCTACAGTTCTGTCGATGGCGTACCCAGTACAGCCAACAACTGGTTGCTCACTGATATCCTCCGTGATACCTGGGGCTTTAAAGGTTTTGTGGTTTCCGATCTTGGAAGTATAGAAGGGCTGCTTGGCAATCATCATACTGCCGCCAGTTTTACGGAAGCAGCTGCTATGGCTGCAAATGCCGGGGTAGATGCCGATCTCGGCGGTAAGGGATTCGGAGAACACCTTCTTCAGGCCATTTCTTCCGGTATGGTTAGCGAAAACACCCTGGACGAAGCCGTAAAACGTGTTCTCCGTCTGAAATTTGAGATGGGACTCTTTGAAAATCCGTATGTCAACCCGGCAAAAGCAGCAAAAGAAGTCCGGAACGCCGAACACATAGCACTCGCCCGTAAAGTAGCACAACAATCCATCACCCTGCTCAAAAATCAGGATCACCTACTCCCCCTTCGAAAAGATTTGAAAAGGATAGCTGTAATCGGCCCGAATGCCGATAATATTTACAATCAACTCGGCGATTATACCGCTCCCCAGGAAGAAGACAATATCGTCACCGTACTGGAAGGTATAAAAAATAAAGTCGGTGCTTCTGCAACCGTCACCTATGTCAAGGGATGTGCTATACGCGACACTACACAAACAGACATCAGTAAGGCCATAGAAGCCGCCGAAAATGCGGAAGTGGCCATTGTTGTACTCGGAGGATCAAGTGCAAGAGATTTCAAGACGAAATATATCGATACCGGCGCTGCTACGGTAGACAGTGAACACAGCAAAGGAATAATCAGCGATATGGAAAGCGGCGAAGGTTATGATCGTTCTACCCTGGACCTGCTCGGAAACCAGATCGCTCTGCTTCAGGCCATCGTGCGTACCGGTACCCCTACCGTGCTGGTACTCCTAAAAGGACGTCCGCTTTTGCTCAACTGGCCTTCCGAACATGTGCCCGCTATTCTCGATGCCTGGTATCCCGGTCAGGAAGGTGGAAACGCCATTGCCGATGTACTTTTCGGCGATTACAATCCCGCCGGAAGATTACCCGTATCCGTTCCTAAATCCGTAGGGCAGATTCCCGTATACTACAATGCATTATTTCCCGTAAAACACAATTATGTCGAAGAAGATGCCGAACCCCTTTACAGTTTCGGACATGGACTCAGCTATACCGGTTTTGAATATGACAACCTCAGCATGGAGATGCTGGAAAAAGATGATGATATCAGAGTTAGTATACGTTTCGAAATAAAAAACACAGGCAATACGGATGGCGATGAAGTTGCACAACTTTATCTCCGTGACATGGCAGGTTCTGTGGTGACACCGCAAAAACAGCTCAAGGCGTTCCGGAGAGTACATCTGAAAGCAGGTGAACGGAAAACCGTAGAATTCGAACTCGGAGCAAAAGACATGATGTTGTGGAATGTCCGGCAGGAATGGGTCACCGAGGCAGGAACCTTCTCCGTAATGATAGGAGCCTCCTCGAAAGACATCCGGTTAAAGGACACCTTTAAAGTTTCCCGCACCATCAAAATAAAAAAATAAAATATGTCCCAGGTTCTTATATTTGGAAAGGAAAGCCATAGTGGTAAACACAAAACCGGCCGTTTGTGCACCGGTAAAACTATCCCGAAGAACCCCCGGGCGATTTCAATTATAGATTTTTCAGGCTAATTCAACGCAGCCTTAATTATTATCAATATTAAAAAATACATCCTCCATGAGCTTTTACAGGAAAACAGCATTAGCATGCTTAGCAGGTCTTGGCCTGGGGCTTTCTGCCCGGGCACAGGAAAACAATTTACACCAGAGATCTACCATTTACGAACCCCCGAAAGATGCTAAAGTCATCGAAAAACTCAACCAATGGGAAGACCAGAAATTCGGAATGATCATCCACTGGGGGATCTACGCAGTTCCGGGAATTATAGAATCCTGGTCTATATGCTCCGAAGACTGGATAGAGCGTGACAGTACAATAAGTTATAACGATTACAAAAAATGGTACTGGGGACAAAGTGAAAAGTTCAACCCCGTCAATTTCAATCCGGAGCAATGGGCAGATGCTGCTGATGCCGCAGGAATGAAGTATCTGGTATTCACGACAAAGCACCACGACGGGTTTAACATGTTCGACACCAAACAAAGTGACTACAAGATATCTAATGGCCCCTTTGCAGATAACCCAAAGGCGGATGTAGCCAAATATGTATTTGATGCCTTCAGGAAAAAAGGTTTTATGATCGGTGCTTATTTTTCCAAGCCCGACTGGCATTCGGAATATTACTGGTGGCCCAAATATGCTACTGCAAACCGCAACAACAATTACGATATCCGGAAAAACCCCTGGCGTTGGAATAAGTTCAAGGAATTTACCTTCAACCAGATTTCAGAACTCATGCACAATTACGGAAGTATAGATATTTTATGGCTCGATGGGGGCTGGGTGCGTCCTAAAGAGACGGTCAATGAAGAAGTGATATCCTGGGGTGCTCCGATCCCCGAATGGAGCCAGGATATCGATATGCCCAAAATAGCTGCTATGGCACGCGAAGCACAACCCGGACTGCTCATGGTAGACCGCACTGTTCACGGACGTTTTGAAAATTACCAGACCCCGGAACAACGTATTCCCGATGCCAAAATAGACAATCCCTGGGAAAGCTGTATGACGCTCGGTAACGCCTGGGGATACGTACCCGGAGACACCTTTAAATCCACTCCCAAAGTCATCCATTCCCTCGCCGAGATCGTTGCCAAAGGAGGAAGTCTGCTCCTCGGTGTAGGGCCTAAACCGGACGGGACACTTCCGGAGGAAGCTATAAAAAGACTGGAGGATATCGGAAAATGGATGGCTACCAACGGTGAGGCTATTTACAACACCCGTAGTGTCGAACATTACCAGGACGGAGATACGTACTTTACACAAAATAAGGAAAAGAAAAAAACCTATGCCATCGTGTGTCTTCAGGAAAACGAAGCAACTCCCGCAACCATTACCTGGAAAGGTAATCTACCCAAAAAAGGCAGTCGTGTAAAATTGCTGCAGACCGGGAAAAATGTCAAATGGGAACTAAACGGAGATGAAGTGAAAGTTACTGTGCCGCCTTCTATAAAAGGAAAAAAAGATGTAGCCGCACTCGCATTCTCTTTCAAAACCATATAATCTAAAAACAGTACAATGAAAACGTATTCCCTTCTCTCCGCTCTTGGCCTACTTTTTATCCTTATTTCCTGTAAGGATACCGCCATAAAAGCCACACCTCCCCAGGCCATCGGCCCGGTTCCTTCCCCAGCACAACTGGCCTGGCAGGAGATGGAAATAAATGCTTTTATCCATTTTACCACAAATACTTTTACAGGCAAAGAATGGGGATACGGGGATGAAAGCCCATCGATCTTCAATCCCTCAGACATGAATCCCGATCAATGGATCGGGGTGCTGAAAGAAGCAGGATTCAAAGGTGTAATACTCACTACCAAACATCATGACGGATTCTGCCTCTGGCCAAGTAAGTACACGACACATTCCGTAAAAAACAGTCCTTATAAAAACGGGGAAGGTGATGTCGTGAAAGAAGTCTCCGAAGCCTGCAAACGGTACGGTATGAAGTTTGGGATTTATCTCTCGCCCTGGGACCGGAACGTTCCGATTACGGGCAACCTTCATATATTACCTATTACCGTAATCAACTGGAAGAGCTTTTCACCAATTACGGACCTGCATTTGAAATGTGGTTTGACGGTGCCAATGGTGGTGACGGCTATTATGGAGGGGCGCGGGAAACACGTAATATCGACAGAAAAACCTATTACCACTGGCCGGAAACCCTGGATATGGTCCGCGCATTGCAACCCGAGCCACAGGTTTTGTTTTTCAGTGATGCCGGTCCCGATATCCGATGGGTAGGCAATGAAGAAGGACACGCCGGAAAAACCAATTGGAATACCATTTCAAACGATACGCTTTATGCAGGAAAAGCGGGCATAAACGACCTGCTGGCCTCAGGCTCGGAAGACGGCACACGGTGGATCCCTGCCGAAGTCGATGTTTCCATCCGCCCCGGTTGGTTTTATCACGAAGAGGAAGATCACAGTGTAAAAACGGCAGAACAGTTATTCGATATTTATCTGAGTTCCGTAGGACGGGGCTCCAACCTGCTTTTGAATATACCTCCGGACAGACGCGGACTGATCCATGAAAACGATGTTAAGGCACTCCGGGAGTGGCGCAAACTACTCGATAAAAGGCTGGGCAACAACCTCGCCTTCAAAGCATCGGCTACAGCCATCTCATTCCGGGCCGGTTCGCCGCAATATGCCGCCTCTAATGTTACCGACGGAAAAAAGATACTTATTGGACCACAGATGATGACACCAGCACGGGCTCCGTGGAAATTCGGCTGGAAGCAGCAAAGGATATTTCCTATATCGTACTCCAGGAGTACATAGCCCTCGGGCAAAGAGTCCGGTCCTTTACTGTAGAAGCCTGGAAGGAAAACGGCTGGAAAACCATCACAGAAGCCACCACTATCGGCTATAAAAGAATCCTGAAAACAGGAGACCTGAATACGGATAAAATCCGGGTAAATATCACCGGCGCCAAGGCCTGTCCATTAATTTCCAATATAGAAATCTACTAAAACAAAAGGTTGTCTAAAAAGGCAGCCTCTTTTTTTTGTTATAAGGTTTTGTGTTTGTAAATTTAAGCATGAGCCGAAAAGTCACCTGGAAGATCTACGACCAAGGGCAGTTGAGCCTGCTTCCGCCCAGTTATGATGACCTAGTTCCTCAGAACCATCCTGTACGTATTGTCAACACGATTTTGGACTCGGTAGACTTGAGCAGCCTGGAAAAGACCTATCGTGGAGGCGGTACATCGAGCTATCATCCCAAAGTATTGCTAAAAATTTTAGTGTATGCCTATTTGCGCAACCTGTATTCTTCGCGTAAAATAGAGCAGGCCCTACATGAAAACATCCATTTTATATGGCTCAGTGGCGGAGCCAAACCTGACCACAATACCATCAGTAACTTCCGCAGTGGCAAGCTAAAGGACAAGTTCAAGAAGATCTTCAACCAAGTAGTGGTACTTTTGGCTGAACAGGGCTATTTAAGTCTGAAGGAGCTCTATGTGGACGGGACCAAGATCGAGGCCAATGCCAACCGTTACACCTTTGTATGGGCCAAGAGCATCAAGACCTCCCGCGAGCGTATTGAAAAACAGCTCAGGGAACTGTGGAGCTATGTGGAAAAAGTCTATGCTGATGAGGAACAGCTGCCAACACTCCGGAGTTCGAGGCTATCGATCCTAAGAAGGTATCGGCTACCGTTGATCAGATCAACCAGGCTTTGGAAGGCAAAGCGGTAGACAAAAAGGTCAAGCAAAAACTGAGCTATGCCAAGAAGAACTGGCCTGATAAGATCGCCAAATACAACGATCAACAAAAGAAGTTAGGGCATCGTGGGAGCATGAGTAAGACCGACCCCGGGCCACGTTTATGCGGATGAAGGAAGACCACATGAAAAACGGGCAGCTCAAGCCCGGTTACAACCTACAGGCCTCGACCAACAACCAGTTTATCGTGAACTACACCCTGGCCCAGACCACGGCCGACACCTCCACCTTGATAGACCATATAGAAGATGTTGAACAAAGCTATGACCAAACCCCGGAAAGCTTAACGGCCGATGCCGGCTATGGAAGCCAGGAAAACTACCAGGCTCTGGAGGATAAGGATATTGATGCCTATGTCAAGTACAACTACTTCCATAAGGAACAAAGGCAGGCCAAAGAAAAAGTGGACAAAGCTCCATTCCACCCTGACAAGCTCTATTACAACAAAGAAACCGATACCTATTACTGTCCTATGGGACAAGCCATGGAGCATGTTGGCCAGCGTAAAAAAAGACGGCCAATGGCTACCTGCAAATCTACGACCTCTACCGGGCCAAAAACTGTAGGGGTTGCCCTCTAAGGGGCTTATGTCATAAAACCAAAGGCAACCGGACCATCCAGAGAAACCATGAGCTAATACGGTTAAAGGCCAAGGCCAAAGCACTGTTGCTCTCAGAACAGGGCATTGCCCACCGAAAAAGGAGGTGCTGGGAGGTGGAGGCTGTCTTTGGGAATATAAAGCAGAATATGGGCTTCAAGCGCTTTATGCTCAGAGGACTGGATAAAGTGGAAACCGAAATAGGGCTTGTGGCTATGGCACACAATCTTAAAAAGGTTGGGTTAAGGGCGTAATCCCACAACTTCTATTAACTCATTAACTTTTTAACCTTTAACTCTTATCAACTCCAAGTTGAAAACAAGCAAACAGACTCAATATAAAAAGACCGCCTAAAACTTTTTAGACGGCCTCTTTTGTTTTGTATATATTTTCTCCTTAGTCTTCCGTAATCAGTGCCTGGTGCACCGGGTAACCGGTAGTCCCGCTCGGAAATGCTATGCCTAACAATGCTGCAATAGTCGGAGCTATGTCATTGATATGTGTTTCCTCTACGGTACTTTTTCCTTTACGGATACCCTTCCCGAAAAACAGAAGCGGTGTATGCGTATCATAATTCAGAGCCGAGCCGTGTGTGGAGCCGGTCTTAGGATAAGAAATTACCGCAGGGGCCAATACATAGAGTACATCTCCCGACCTTTTCTGGTTATATCCCCGCTGCAGTAATCCTGTGATCCGCTCGTTAAATTCGGCCTCTGTAAAAACATGAGCGGCAAAAGCCTTCTCCACATCTTTATATTTCATAACTTCCTCCACGAAATCGTCCTGAAGGTCACGGATACGCAGTTTGTTATCGCTCGCTACCTTATGATCTATAAAGATCTGAAAATTGGATATATTGGAGATTAATCCATCCACACCATATTTTTCTTTGGCAAAATTCTTCATGTGGAGCGTAAAATTCAGTTGATCGAAATATCCTGCGGGAATCTTGAGGGATTGCAGATAGGAAGGCACCTGTACGGCAGCATGATCGGCGGTCAGAAATACGGTGTACTCCCCTTTACCTACTTTTTCATCGAGTTCGGAAAGTAACCTGGCAATATCCTTATCCAGCCGAAGGTATGTGTCCTGTACTTCTTTGGAGTTAACGCCGAAACGATGGCCTACATAATCGGTCGCGGAAAAACTGACCGCGAGAAAATCGGTAATATCGTCCTGCCCCAGGGCCTCTCCTTCTATAGCCGCAAGAGCAAAATCCACAGTCATGCTATTTCCATAAGGAACGGATTTGAGGATATCATATCCACCGTTATTTTTCATGATTTTTTTGAGTTCATGTGGAAAAACAGGGGCTTTCTCCCCTTTAAACGGTCCTTCATACGCATTGTCATCCGGACCGCTTTCCGCATACGTCTCAATATCGTAGAGTGTATTCCATGTTTTTACATAGCTTTTGGCTTTTCCGGATGTATTGAATTTCTCCACCCATTCCGGAAGTTCTTTCATGTAATACGAACTGGTAATCCACTTTCCTTCATCCTTTCCGTGAAACCAATATGCAGCATTAGCGGCATGTCCTGCGGGCAAAATTGCTCCTCTGTCTTTAAGGGCTACTCCTATAACTTTACCCCGCAACTCGGTAGCCAGACGTAACTGATCGGTAACCGTAGTCGTTTTCATTCGATGCGGAGACATCTTTCCGGCGTCGGATGCAGTTCCTACCGATTCCATGGAATCGTCCTGTGCACAATACACCATCTGATCCAGCTCCTTATCATACCAATCGTTAGCGATAATACCATGTATCGCAGGAGTTGTTCCCGTATAGACAGAAGTATGCCCGGGCCCCGTATAGGTAGGCACGTAATTATAGTGGTTATTACGACAGTTATAACCGTCGTTGACCAGGCGTCTGATACCGTCATTACCATACTTCTCCCAGAACCGGGTGATGTAGTCATAACGCATCTGATCTACGACAATACCCACCACGAGCTTTGGCTTCACATAAGGACCTTCTTCGGTTTGTGCTTTGGAACTAAACACTGCAAGCGTACACCATAATACCGCAGCTATTGATTTTCTCATAACATTTGAAATTTTAAGACTTGTAAAAGTAAAAAGTTCTCATTAAAATCGGGTTACCTGCAGATTATTTAACGTCAAATTGCAGGCAACCGGAAAAAATGATCTGTCCGAAATAAAACAGACTAACATTATTTTTTTACTTTAGTTGCTATATCTTTACCGTATGAAGTATTTTGAAGCCATTGGCAAGTATTTTTTAATGATACGGGAGGTATTTCTCAGACCCACGAAGTGGAGTATCATGAAAAACCTCATCCTGAAAGAAATTGATGACCTGGTATTTGGCTCCCTGGGTATCATGATCTTCATATCTTTTTCGTGGGCGGTGTAGTAGCCATACAGACAGCGCTCAATATGGACTCTCCGTTACTCCCAAAGTATCTTGTAGGTTTTGCCACGCGCCAATCGGTTATTCTGGAATTTGCTCCTACGTTTACTTCTATTATCATGGCGGGTAAAGTAGGGTCTTATATTACATCCAGCATCGGTACAATGCGGGTTACGGAACAGATCGACGCATTGGAGGTTATGGGAGTAAATGCCCTCAATTATCTCGTATTTCCCAAAATATCTGCAATGCTACTATATCCTTTTGTGATCTCGATCTCAATGTTTCTCGGCATTTTCGGCGGATGGGCTGCAAGTGTTATGGGAGGCTTCAGTACGAGCGTAGAGTTTATCGACGGACTCCAGATAGATTTCAAGCCTTTTCACGTGTTCTATGCTTTTACAAAAACCATCATTTTTGCTTTTATATTGGCAACTATACCGTCTTTTCACGGTTTTTACATGAAAGGAGGTGCTCTGGAGGTAGGTAAGGCCAGCACCACGTCTTTCGTTTGGACCAGTGTGGCTATTATTATTATCAATTATATCATAACACAAATGTTACTGGGCTGATGATCGTTGTAGAAAATTTACATAAATCTTTGACGGGACCCCTGTACTAAAAGGAATTTCAACCACTTTCGAGAAAGGAAAGACCAATCTTATCATAGGGCAAAGCGGTTCGGGAAAGACCGTTTTTCTGAAATCGCTCCTCGGACTATTTACACCCGAAGAAGGTAATATCATCTATAACGGAATCACGTATTCCGAAATGGATGACGATCAGAAAAGGGAACTCCGTCAGCAAATGGGAATGGTATTCCAGGGAAGTGCGCTTTTCGACTCCATGAGTGTACAGGAAAATGTAATGTTTCCCCTTAAGATGTTCTCAAAGGCCCCGTTAAGTGAAATGCAGGATCGGGTCGATTTTGTATTGAACAGGGTGAAACTCACGGATGCACATCATAAATTTCCTTCCGAAATTTCCGGCGGAATGCAGAAACGTGTAGCGATTGCAAGAGCCATTGTTAATAAACCCCAGTATCTGTTCTGCGATGAACCCAACTCCGGACTGGATCCGAAACAGCTATTATCATCGACAACCTCGTACAGGAGATTACTCAGGAATACGATATCACCACGGTTATTAATACACACGATATGAACTCTGTTATGGAGATCGGAGAAAAGATCGTTTTCCTGAAGGATGGTCACAAGGCCTGGGAAGGGAGTAATAAAGAGATTTTCAGGACAGACAATGAAGCCGTGACCAATTTTGTATATTCATCAGAACTTTTTAAGAAGGTACGCCAGATGTATATCGAAGAAAGAAACTAAGTACGAAACCTAATTTGGCGCTTTCAGAAGTAAGCTAATTTCCAAAAAAATAGACAACAAACTCTGGTGATTTTATATGGATCACCGGAGTTTTTTCTTTTTTGAGGATACTTTAGGTGTTTTAGCCGGATTGTCGTACCAAAAAGACATAGGTGTCCTGTAGTTTTTGCTCTTATTCTAAAAACATATTAGGCTGCTTGCTGGTGGAGTTGTCCTGTCATACGCCTACCGATTTCCAGACAGTTAGCCGTATGGATGCCGAAGAAGATCCACAAGATTTCGGTAGCCCTGGTTTTGGCTTTTATCTTTTTCAAGTGATAATGTTCCTTTTCCTTACCAAAACTGCCTTCCAGCCTGGAAGCCCGTTCTTTGGTGATTTGTCCCTTGAGTTGGGCTTGCTGTTTACGGTGTTTGCCTTTAGGACCTTTGGGTTTAAAATCAGTCTTGATCCCATGCCTGGTCACGAACCTGCGGTTGGCATTGGTGGCGTAGATGGCATCGGCTCCAAGAACCTTTAGTCTTCTTCGGGTAAGACCTTGTGCTTTATACACGGAACTCTTCAGCCGGGTGCCTTCGTTAAAATTATCAAAACTGATGAGTTCTATAAAGTTGATCCCGTCTATCTGTAACTTGTTGACCTTGGCACCAAACTCTACTTTCTTGATCTCCTTACCCCGGACAATGGGACGCAGGTAGTCCTTGCCGATACTCACAATACGACCTTTAGGCTTTTCCCCGGTGGTGAACAGGTTCCATTGCTGCCGGTAGACCTTCCGGATGGTGTACATGGTCTTATAGTAGCGCTTGGGCAGTTCCACGGAGTGCACTTTGAGCAACTGCTTTTCAAAACTCAGGAACTTCTCCAAGAGTCGCAGCAGTGCCCGGGTAAGTGAGCGACGTTTCTTGATTGTTTTCTTGCGCATCTTGCTGTAACCGATATAGCGTTTCTTCCATTTGAGGTATTTGCTACGGGGAAGCTTCACCTTTAGGGCCCGGCATAGCCGCCTGAGGGCTTTGTAAAGCCACTCTACAGCTTCCCAGAGCAGTTTTTGATTGGTCGGGTAACGGACTTCACTCTCATAGCAGGTGGCATCCACGACAGCTTTTTCAGCTTCATCAATATAGGGCTTCCAATGGGTATAGAATACCTTTTCTAACGCATCGATCTCCAATACCCGGGAGAGTTCACAGCGGATTTGGCTGACGATCTTGTAGTTGGTGATCCGCTGTAATCCCAAATGGATATCACAAAAGAATTGGTAATCGATATTACTGTTAAGTTGTTCGATAAGTTTTCGATCCGAACAGCCCGCATGATGTTTTAAAACCATTAAAGCGATCCGCCCTCGGGGACTGAACATAAAACCAGGGCCTTTGCCGCAAGGCTTCAAACCAAATTCCCTGACTAACTCATCCCAGGGGATAGCCTGGTAGATTTTCCCCAGGTCACTCTCAAAAAAGCGTTCTCGATAGGCTGCTAATTGTTCCGTGGAAGATAAAAATGAAAATGTGTGTTGTAATTCCGAGATTCTTTGTAATTTCATGGGTACGTAAAATAGAAAAACCCCGTTTTTTTGGCACTTTGGCCAATTTTCGGGGTTTTGTTTCTCTAAATTACGGATTAATCCGCTGAATTACAAATGTTTATTTAATTCTGAAAGTGCCTAATTTGGTTGTCCCATAAAAAAACCGGGATCTTTACTATTCGGATCCCGGTTTTTATTTAGTTCAATTCTTTCACTTCTACTTTATCATTGGAAGTTTTGAGTTCCAGCCAGCCTTTCAGCTTCTGGTATTCCTTATCGCGTTGTGCTTTAGGAGCAGATTCTTTCCACTTCACGGTAAAGGCCGGTACCGTATCCATTTTGGAAAAGTCCGTTCTGATCTCATTCGAAAAACCAAACTCCTCCACCCCGTCATACAACACTTTGGCTTCTGCACTCAGATTGGCAAAATCGACATTATAAGTAAGCTTGCGCAACCTCCGGACTTCTGCTTCCAGAAACTGTATTTTCTCCGTAGTATTTACCAGTTCGCGCTTACTCGACTCATACAGTTCATGAACATAATCGAATTTTTGCTGCGAGTCGTTCTGTCCTCCCTGTACAATCCGCAATTGGGCATTTTTCAGTATCGGATATTCCGATTCTTTCTGGTTTCCCAGGTACTGATTACGTTTTCCGGAATAATTTCATCTCCCATGAAAACGAGCTCTATCGTGGATGTACCATTTCGCTGATAGTTGATTTCCGAAAGGTTCTCCAGGAACATGCCCCCCTTGGTAAACTGGTACGGCGCTACTACGGTACGTACAAATTTACGTGCATCATTACGAAAACGCGACTCTTTCCAGACGTTAAAGAAGGTGTACCCCGCAGGGATCATCACTATAATAGCAATCAAAGAAGCCACTCTCGAAATAAGCCTTCTCCGGGCCGAATTCACATACCGTACCATAGGAAATCTCAGGATTTTCAAGACCAGGAATGTTGCCAATCCTATAAATATGGTATTGATTAGGAACAGGTACATGGCTCCCATGGCATATTCCCAATTGGCTATGGCCAGGCCGAAACCTACGGTACATAACGGAGGCATCAAAGCCGTCGCGATAGCAACTCCAAATATTACACTGGCAATAGTTCCTTTTTTAGCCCGTGCAATAACAAGGGCCAAACCACCGAAAAAGGCGATCAGTACATCCCGGATATCAGGTGCCGTACGTGCAAGTAATTCGGATGACTCATCGCGTAACGGGAAAAACCGGAAAAACAGAAAGGCGGTAAGAATACTCAACCCTACCATGACCAGGAAATTCTTTACGGATCTCCTCAAAGTATCCACATCGTTTATCGCTATAGACATCCCATACCCAATATAGGTCCCATAAGCGGGGAAATTAACATCGCTCCGATAACTACTGCTGTAGAATTGGCATTAAGCCCTATGGATGCAATGAATATCGAACATATCAAAATCCAGGAGTTGTGCCCTTTGAAAGGTATGTCATTTTTGATATGTTCTATGGTCGTCTCCTGATCTGTGTTGGAACGGATATCCAGAAGCTCTCCGAAAAAGGCTTTAAGACTCCCTAACAACCCGGAAAAGTCCTTTTTTACCTTTTCCGAACTGTTGTTCTGACTGCCTTCTTTCTTTTCCTCAGGCTGCACAGACGAATTTCTTTTTCCTGCATAAATTACTATATTAAATCTTCACCAAACTTTTGTTTAACTTTCTGTAATACTTCTTTTATACGCTGTTCTTTCTGCTTGGGGTAGATCAGTAATACTTTCTTTTTTTCGATAACTATATAATCGTCCAGACCATCGATAACAACAAGTTTTTTTCCACTGGTACGGATCATGTTATTTCCGGATTCTCAATCAGTGTCCTGGCATTCACCACGGCATTACCGCAATCGTCCTTGGGTAACTTATCATAGAGCGAACCCCAGGTACCGAGGTCATTCCAATCAAAGCCGGCCGGCAATACATGAATATTATCAGAGTGCTCCAAAATCGCGTAGTCGATGGAAATATTATCGGCCTTACCGTAGTTTTTCCGGATAAACGTTCTTTCTGCCAAGGTATTGTATTTCGGTATCCCCTTAGAGAACAAACGGTACATTTCGGGCTGTAATGCTCGAAAGCCTTGAGGATACTTTTCACACTCCAGATGAATATCCCGGCATTCCACAGGTAGTTTCCCTGCCGGAGAAATTCCTTGGCAGTAGCATAGTCCGGTTTCTCCGTGAACTTTTTCACTTTACAGACATCGTGCCCATTATTACCGGATTCCGCATCATATTCGATATAACCATACCCTGTATTCGGGAAAGTGGGTGTGATTCCCAGAGTCATCAGAATATCGCGCTCCGCACATTCTGCAAAGCAACGTTTTACATCCCCGACAAAAATATCCTCCTGTTCAATCCAGTGATCACTGGGGGCAACGAGGATTACCGCATCCGGATTTTCCTTTCGGATCTTCATGGATGCATATAAAATACAGGGAGCGGTATTGCGCATTTCAGGCTCCAGCAACAACTGCCCGGGATTGGCTTTGGGTAGTTGTTCCAGGACCAGGTCTTTATAGCGTTCATGTGTAAGGATACAGATATTCTCTTCCGGAATTACCTTGCTGAGCCTGTTAAATGTTTTCTGGATCAGGGTTTCTCCCGTGCCAAGCATATCGTGAAACTGCTTGGGAAGTTCTGTGGTACTTACCGGCCAGAATCGCGAACCGATTCCCCCGGCCATTAATATTGCATAGTAATTTTTATTCAATTCAAACTGGTTTTCAGTTATTTAAAGTCAATCATTTTTTATACCTCCGGCCCTAATCGGTTTTATGGGTCCGGTAGAAGTTCTACTTCCGCATTCGGATTAAACAGGTAAATCCTTCCCGATGAAATCTCCACACATTCGTAACGTTTAATCTTCTTTTGCCCTTTACGGAAAATCTTTCCATTGTATATACGAAAAAAACTTCCGTACGGGAGTTCAAATATATAGTTTTTATCGTTCTCCGGGTCGAATTGTTTCAAAGCCAGGGCAAGAGAAGCATCGGTGTCACTGCTCGCCCTCGGATTCCTGAAGTGCCTTGCCAGCAGGGGCAGGATACTGTCCGGAAATATCGCCGGGTTTATAAAAGGGAGCATCAACCTACGGAACGTAGACTTCCACTCCACGCCGTGGGGTTTGATCCGCATACCGTATTCTCTGAATGCTACCAGGTGTGCCACCTCGTGGACAAGGGTAATAAGAAACTTGTATCTGTTCAGGCTGGCATTCACCGTGATCTGGTGCATACCATTGGGCAAACGCCGGTAATCGCCATGCCTGGTTACCCGTTCGTTTACGATCTTGAGGTAGACCCCATTATCCCGAATCAGTTCAAAACATGGTGTTACTGCACGTTCCGGCAGGTATTTTCTTAAAATCTCTCACTTCCTGATCTGCATGTGAATTTCTTTAGCGGTATATCCGGAGCTATTATCTGCCCGGTATTGTATGTCTTCTAAGGGGTCGAACTGGACACCTGTAAAGCTTGCCATTATAAAATTTATTGCCCTTCAAAGCAAAGTCGAAGATATACGAAGCCATTTCGGATGCGGAGAGCGGAGCCTTATAACCCGGGAGGCTTCCTCCAGCATTTCTGTCTGTACCGCACCTAAGGCAAGAACATTAAATGAAGGACCTGTTCCTTTATACTCTTCAGCCAAAAGCTCGGTAAGTGTTATGACAGCACCTTTGGCCGAACTATAAGCGGCAAGTCCGGGGAACTTCACACTACCTTGTACCCCACCCATACTACTGATATTGACGACATGCCCTTCAACGCTCATAAAAGGGAGTACCTTACGGATGACCTCCGCAACGCCAAAAACATTGACGCGGTATACCTCCTCAAACTCTTCGGGAGTAATATCCGTAAAAGGCTTATTCACCAGTTTACCTGCATTATTGATCAATATATCCACCTTACCTCCCCATTCTTCCTTGACAAAATGCGCAACCTTTTCCAGGTCTCCTTTTACGGCAAGGTCAAAAATAAAAGCGGTAATACCGGGATGATTTTTCTCCAGCACCGGACGGTCATTTCTTGAAAGTGCCAGCACTTTGTGCCCCTGATCCGCAAAAATTCCTGCCAGTTGAAGCCCGATTCCCCTACTGGTACCTGTAATAATAACGTGTTTCATGTGTAGAATACCATGCCGGTGAGAATAACTTCCTGCCAACAGGAAATTCAGATTCCATCCGGCACGTAAATTTATTTGTTTACAAAGGTGATTTCTTCCGAATCGGCATTGGCCTTTTTTCCAATACCGGTATCATATCCGAAATAAAGGAAGTCATGTGCTCTATATCCATAAGACCGGCCTCATCTCCCACTTTATGATAGTGTTCGAAGTTCGTGAAATCGAAGGTGCAGACTGTTTGAGCGGGGACATCGAATTCCAGGAAGAAGGATAATTATCCGACCTTTTGAACAGTTGAAATTCTTTGGCCTTAGGCAAAAAACCTATGAGGTTTTTCCCGGCATAAGCATTCATTTTATCGGCCATATTAGTATCTTCATATCCTGTGATATACGCCGTATAATCGGCCTGCATAGGCACTCCTATCATTTCCAGGTTTACCATAGTGTACAGGTTGAATTTATCGGCACGCAGTTTTCGAGCCAGATGGCGCGATCCCAGGAGACCTTTTTCTTCAGCCGAAAACAGCACAAAGAGCAGGCTTCTCCTGTTAGTCCGGGTATCACCGAAGTACTTGGCCAGTTCCAGCACCCCGGTAGTCCCCGAGGCATTATCATTTGCACCATTGGCAATAACATCATCACCTTCTCCCGTATCCTGAATACCGATATGATCGTAATGTCCTCCGATGATGATAAACTCGTCTTTAAGTTCGGGGTCGTTCCCTTCCACATAGCCTACGATATTATATGCGGGCTCCTTAAAATTCTCCAGCGTATCACGGTAAGAGGTGAAATAGGGTTTTACACCGTGCGCAGCAAATACCTGCTCTATGTACTGTGCCGCTTTTTCTATACCAGGACTTCCGGAATCCCGTCCCTCCAGTTCATCGGAAGCCAAATATTCAAGCGTTTCCCGAACATCGTCGGCACTGACCTCGTATTTTTCTGGAGCTTGCACAGCCTGGGCATTCAATCCGAAGATCAGTCCACAGCAGCATACGACAGCATAAAGATATTTTTTCATATAGAAAATTTTTATAGTTGTACTGGCTAAAATATATAAAAAATCCCGTTCCTTATAAATCGTGGAACGGGATTTCTCGTAATTATTTTATCTTTAAGGCTACTACGCCAGCATCGTTACCGGATTTTCCAGGTAATGCTGTAGAGTCTGCAGGAACTGTGCTCCTGTTGCGCCATCTACAGTGCGGTGATCACATGCAAGTGTTACTTTCATCGTGTTACCTACAACGATCTGTCCATTCTTAACCACCGGTTTCTGCACGATCGAACCTACGGAAAGGATCGCGGAATTAGGTTGGTTGATAATGGAAGTAAACTCCTGAATACCAAACATTCCGAGATTGGAAACAGTAAACGTACTTCCTTCCATTTCCTGAGGAGTCAGCTTTTTGTTTCTGGCTTTTCCGGCAAGTTCTTTTACCTGCGCTCCGATCTGGCTTAGGGTCATCTGATCCGTAAAGCGCACTACGGGCACTACAAGACCTTCTTCTACAGCTACGGCCACCCCGACATGTACGTGATGATTGTATACCGTAGTATCGCCTTTCCACGAGGTATTTACCTGCGGATGTTTTTTCAACGCCATGGCGCATGCTTTCACAACCATGTCATTAAAAGAAACTTTGGTATCGGGCAGTGCGTTGATCTGTCCTCTCGAAGCCATGGCATTGTCCATATCCACTTCGATAGTGAGGTAATAATGCGGTGCGGTAAATTTGGACTCTGCCAGACGTTTGGCAATAGTTTTCCGCATTTGCGAATTCTTCACTTCTTCAACACTTTCTTCTCCTGCGCACAAAAGGCATAGCTTTGGCAGCCGGTGCAGCAGCTTGTCCTTTGGATTCGGATGCAGCAGGAGCAGCCGGCGCAGCTTCTTCCTTATACCCTTCTATATCCTTCTTGACGATTCTTCCGTTCTCACCGCTTCCTTTAACCTTGGACAGGTCAATTCCTTTATCTTCTGCCATTTTCTTGGCAAGCGGAGAAGCAAATATCCGTCCTCCGTCTGAAGTACTTTGCGATTTTTCCCCGGAATCATCTTTAGTTTTTCTCTTTTCCGGAAGCCTTGTCTTCTGATTCTTTTTTGGCAGCTTTACCTTTTTTGGCACCTCCACCGGAAACAGCAGCAAGAACCGCGTCCACATCCGTCCCGTCAGGACCAATAACAGCAAGCACTGCATCTACCGGAGCCGACTCACCTTCCTGTATTCCTATATGCAACAGGGTCCCTGAATAGAACGATTCGAATTCCATCGTAGCCTTATCGGTTTCGATCTCGGCAAGAATATCACCTTCCTCGACCTTATCACCTACTTTCTTTAACCAGCTTGCTACGGTACCTTCTTCCATAGTATCGCTCAGTCTTGGCATAGCTACAACTTCAACGCCTTCCGGAATTTCTCCGGATGTTTCTTCAGGTGCTCCATCCCCGGCTTCAGCTTCTTTTTCAGAAGAGGCCTCTTCCTTGGTTTCTTTATCCTCCTTAGCTTCAGATTTAGCCTCAGACGAACCGCCACCGTCGATCAGGAAGAGATATCTTCACCTTCTTCTCCCACGATAGCGAGCAACGAATCTACGGGAGCCCCGTCACCTTCTTCTATTCCGATGTGCAACAGCGTGCCCGAATAGAATGACTCGAACTCCATCGTAGCCTTATCGGTTTCTATTTCGGCCAGGATATCGCCTTCTTCTATTTTGTCTCCTACTTTTTTCAGCCATTTTGCCACGACACCCTCTTCCATGGTATCGCTCAATCTCGGCATGTTAATTACTTCAGCCATAAGAACTATAATTTATGAGGTAAAAACGGATAATCTTCCTGGGCGTACACCACATCGTACATCACATTCTTATCCGGATACGGTGACTCTTCTGCAAATTTCTCACATTCTTTCACCAGGTCTTTCACCTTTTTATCTATTGCTTCGATCTCTTCTTCAGTAGCGTATTTCTTCTCTTTGATCACATCCAGCACCTGGGTAATAGGGTCTATTTTCTTGTACTCCTCCACCTCTTCTTTGGTTCTGTAGTGCTGGGCATCACTCATGGAATGCCCTCTGTAGCGGTATGTTTTCATCTCCAGGAAAGTAGGTCCTCCGCTTCGGGCTCTTTCTACAGCTTCGTCCACAGCTTCTGCCACTTTTACGGGGTTCATTCCGTCTACCGGACCGCAAGGCATCTCGTACCCGAGGCCGAGTTTCCAGATATCGGTAGTATGTGCAGTCCTCGCTACGGAAGTTCCCATGGCGTAACCGTTGTTCTCACATATAAAACGACGGGAGTTGCCACAACATAGCCAGGTTAAAGGTTTCGTGAAGCGATCCTTGACGCACAGCTCCATCTCCCATATAGCAAAGCGTTACCGCATCTCTTTTGAAGTATTTATCGGCAAAAGCCATACCTGCCCCCAGCGGGATCTGTCCTCCTACGATACCGTGGCCACCGTAGAAACCTTTTTCTTTGGAGAAGATGTGCATAGATCCTCCGAGACCCTGAGAAGTACCTGTACCCTTACCGTAAAGTTCCGCCATTACCCTTTTGGGATCTACTCCCATACCGATGGGCTGAACGTGGTTCCGGTACGCCGTTATCATTTTGTCTTTCGAAAGGTCTATAGCATGGAGCGATCCTGCAAGGACGGCTTCCTGACCGTTGTATAAATGAAGAAATCCTCTAACTTTTTGTTGAATGTAAACCGCCGCCAGCTTATCTTCGAACTTTCTCCAGAACAGCATGTCTTCGTACCACTTCAGGTACACTTCTTTTGTGATCTTTTTCATGTGTTTAATTTTTTTAGCGATCAGAATACACTATGCCTGCTGGTGTCGGGAGGGTTTGCGTATCCGGGATTGCTCTACGCACACAAATTCTTCTTGACTGCGATCGTACAGGTCAAAAAAAATCCACGTCCGCTTCATCAAATATCTTAATTAGTCTTTAAATTGATGTCGCGCCCAAATTCTTAAAAGGGACTTTTAATTGCGAGTTACAAAAGTAACATTTTCGATAAAAGTGAAAAAACGAAAAGAAGAGTTTTATTTTCCTTTTTTGTTAAATTAGGAAAAGTTCCCGACGGAAGCTCCCGGAAAGAAAAATATAGCCCGAAAAGGCCGTGAATTTTGTACGAAAAGGCGGGACTTTCAATCGCTACTCTAAAGGTTTGATTTATCGAACAACAATGGCAAAAGATCTTTTACGGAAAGTGATTTTACCACTTTTCCGGCTTCCCCCATAAAGTACAACTCGATAAACTCCGACTGTTTCACTTCGTACTCCGCCAGGCTTTGCCTGCAGGCTCCGCAAGGTGGTATCGGGGTAAGTACCGTACGGTTGTCCGAAGCCGCCGAAATAGCTATGGCACGGATTTTCACTTCCGGGTACAGCGCCCCGGCCTGAAAGACCGCAACACGCTCCGCACATAAGCCCGAAGGATAAGATGCATTCTCCTGATTACTACCGATAACGACTTCTTCGTTATCCAGGAGCAACGCCGCACCTACCTTGAAACGGGAATACGGCGCATACGCTTTTTTCCGGGCCTCTACGGCCTTTTGCATAAGAATACGAATATGCTCGGGAAGCTCATCGGCATCATCATACACAACCAGTCTGGATGTTATCTCCACTTCTTTCATAATAGTTCTTTAAAATTCGGTAAAGTTGTCCCCAAATTAAACCGTAACGAGAAACGCAGGGTATTTTCCAAAGGATTTTGCACCCTGGATGTCGAAAACAGGTAAGACAGGTCGATCGTCGTGGAATTGAATGTAAAACCGGCGCCGAGGGAAAGAATTTCCGCGCCCCCTTATCATTACTCTCATTAAAATACCCGGTACGCAAAGCAAAGACCTGCTGGTACATATACTCCAGCCCCAACCCCCAGGTAATTTCTTTGAGTTCCTCGCTGAACCCACCCGGGGCATCCCCGAACGAATCGAATATTCCGCCTACAAAACCTTTGTTATAATAATCATCTTCCATATTTATAACACCATCACCATTGGAATCGCTCGGCGTGGCACGAGATATTTATTAAATTCAAAGATGTCATCAACCTGTTATCGGCATCAAAAATAAAATCGAAACCGGCACGATCCCCAGGTTTGTCGGTAAAATTCCTCCTGCGTATTATCACTGCTGTAACTGATCTTGGGGCCTACATTGGAATATTGAATCCTCCCGCCATCTACCGTTAAAATTGGCATAGGCAATCTCGGGAGACTGATAATAACCGGCAATATCCACGGCAAAGAATTGGCTGCCCTGGCATCTACAGCTCCTTCTACTTCGGAAAGGCGCAAATCGGAACGCAGGTACCTCCCTGCCACTGCCATCGAAAATTGCTCACTGAGTTTCAAAGCATACGACCCGTCCAATGCTATTTCATTGGGTTTAACCTCCGAGCCTGGTCGAACGCAGTCTGCCGGAACTCAAAACCTCCCAATCCGTAATAACGTAAACTGAAAGCAAACGCACTCCGCTCGTTCACCCTTTTGTAAAAATTCAGGTTAAGCAATCCCATATCATCTACCAGTTCGGTCAGATATGGCGTATAACTCATAGCTACCCCGTACTGGGTTTCGGAAAAACGTATTTCGCAGGATTCCATTGCTGCGAGAAAACATCCGGCGAAGTAGCTATTCCGACATCAGCCATACCGGCAGATCTGGCATCGGCCGCAACCCGAAGAAAAGGCATGGCAGGATTTATGGGGCGATATTCGTTATTCTGAGCCCGTAGCACGGACAGTGTAAGAAAAGTAAAGATAATAAGGGTATATTTTTTTTCATGTCAGGATTGGTAGATTTGTAACAAATATAGTCCATAATTACAGTTAAACAAGTCCGTTTCACAACACAATTATACATTTTTAACGTCATTTTTAACAAAATCTTATATATATTTTTTCTTTCTTTTTAAGATAATTTTAAGCTGGTGCACCTCACAGTCCTCCCGGGCATCATTCTTACTGCCTATAACCATCCCCGGACAGAAGCCGGCAAGTATTATATTTTTTTTACCTCTCTATATAATAATCAAGGGGCTTTGTCGTTATTACAAGTGTCTTATTGTCGCAAGTTTTTGCAAAAAGAATTTCGGCATAACAAACTAAAATATTTCGTTAATTGCTATATTGCACGCATATTTCTCGGACAACTCAAATCTTTTTTCTATGAAGATTAATTTTAACTGTTGGTATTGTGCATTGCTATCACCGGCGGGTTTACAGGATGTAAAAACTCCAAATCGGACTACAAGAATACGTCCAGAGCTACCGGATGGAAAATAAATGACGGTGACGGGGCTTTGAATACAATACGAACTTTAAAGAACAGGAAACCGCTCCGGGCCTGGTATTTATAGAAGGTGGTACCTTTACTATGGGTAAGGTACAGGACGACATTATGCACGACTGGAATAATACGCCTACTCAACAACACGTACAGTCCTTCTACATGGATGAAACCGAAGTGACCAATCTGATGTACCTGGAGTATCTCGACTGGCTCAAGAAAGTCTTCCCTCCGGAACACCTATGTACGAAAACGTATACAGCGGAGCGCTGCCGGACACTATGGTATGGAGAACCGACTCGGATATAACGAAGTGATGACCGATAATTATCTTCGTCACCCCGCTTATGCCAATTATCCCGTAGTGGGTGTAAACTGGTTCAGGCCGTACAGTTCAGCGAATGGAGGACCGACCGCGTAAACGAGTGGCTCTTGAGAAAGAAGGTTACATCGCACAAGGCACTAAAAATTCGTTACCGTAGGTGAGGTCAGCGGAACTTTCAGTACCGGTACTTACCTCATGAACCCCAGAGCTGCTTACGGTGGTAATGTAGACAGCCTGCAGGGTAAGCGGAAAAAAGCTAATGACAGTACCATGTGTACGCCAAACTTACTTCGGCGTTATCCTTCCGGGATACCGATTACCCACGGAAGCAGAGTGGGAATATGCCGCCATAGCTATTGTAGGTAACCGGGAGTACAATAACATACGTGGAAGAAAAAAATATCCGTGGGACGGAGAATATACCCGCTCTTCCCGGAAGTCAGCCAAGGGAGACCAACTGGCCAACTTCAAACAGGGACGCGGAGACTATGGTGGTATAGCCGGATGGTCAGACGACGGTGCCGATATTACTGCGGAAGTAAAATCTTATCCCCCCAATGATTTCGGCCTTTATGATATGGCCGGAAACGTAGCGGAATGGTTGCAGACGTGTATCGCCCGTAGTTGATGACGAAGCGAATGATTTCAACTATTACAGAGGTAACGTATATACAAAACCGCAATGAACGACGATGGTACCGTAACCGTACTCGATCCGGACCAGGTAGTTTATGACACGCTTCCCAACGGAAAGATCATCGCCAAAAACCTCCCAGGTTCCGTAGTTAAGGTGCCTATTACGGAAGAAGATGCCTACCTGAGACCTAATTTCTCCAAGAGTGATAACAGGACTATCGCGACGGGGATTTCAGCTCGTCCGTTATTTCGACAGGTTCTACGATGAAAGTGAAGCTACCGCAAGTGGAGATACCGGAAAATGTACAATTCGCCCAAGCACAATATCGAAGTGGATGAAGAAGGTAAAATGGTTATGGAATACGACAAATCCAACAGAAGAACCACACTTATCGGCGATGACGTCCGTGTATATAAAGGAGGTTCATGGAGAGACCGTGCTTACTGGCTCGACCCGGCACAAAGACGCTTCCTGCCGCAGTATATGGCCACGGATTACATCGGTTTCCGATGTGCGATGTCGCGGGTTGGATCTAAAGCAAACAAAGACGGAAAAGACCAAAAGTTAATCTGCCAAAATAATAACGTATTACAAGCCCCGGCTCCTTAAACAGGTCGGGGCTTTTTGTTATTTTTACCCTATGAACACAGCAGAACTCTACACCATATACTTGTCTTGCAACAAGTTTGTACGGACACCCGGAAAATCCAGAAAGGAGACCTATTCTTTGCCCTGAAAGGAGATCGTTTCAACGGCAATGAATTTGCCGGACAAGCCCTGAAAAACGGCGCCTCCTATGCGGTTATCGACGAAAGCAAGTACCGGACCGGCCGGAAACCATAGTAGTAGATAACGTATTGCACACCCTACAGCAACTGGCCCATTTTCACAGAAAGGAGACAGGTATTCCTATCATAGGGCTAACCGGAAGTAACGGAAAAACAACTACTAAAGAGCTGATCAATGCGGTCCTCTCTAAAAAATTCCGCACCGTCGCCACGCAGGGGAACCTCAATAATCATATCGGTGTACCGCTCACCCTGCTCTCCATGGATAAGGATACCGAAATGGAATCGTCGAGATGGGTGCCAATCATTTAAAAGAGATCGAATTTCTCTGTAATATTGCCGAACCGGATTACGGTATATCACCAATTTCGGAAAAGCACATCTCGAAGGGTTCGGTGGTATCGAAGGCGTGATTAAGGGAAAAGCGAACTGTACACCAGCCTGATGAAAAGGGAAAAGCTTGTTTTTCTATAACGCCGAAGATCCCATACAAACCGAAAGGCTAAAGGGATATCCGCATATTTTCGGGTTTGATACGCTGGGCCATTCCGATGTAAAATTCCGTTTTTGTCGAAGCCGATCCTTTTGTTACTCTCGAATATGCCGGGATGCTTGTCCATTCCTCACTTATAGGGCGGTATAACGTGAACAATATCGCTGTAGCTATGACCATGGGGGCCTATTTCGGTATTTCCGCAGAAGCGATCAAAGAAGCTATTGCTTCGTATATTCCGGCCATAACCGGTCTCAGATCATCACTAAAAAACGGCCGCAAGATCATTCTTGACGCTTACAATGCCAACCCAAGCAGTATGAAAGTGGCCCTGGAGAATTTTACCGCACTGCCATATCCCGATAAAACGATCATCATAGGCGATATGTTCGAACTGGGAAAAGAAGCAGAAACAGAGCATCAACATATTGCTGACCAGATCTCGGAATTACCGGAAGGAAGTGTAATCCTCGTCGGTGAAAACTTTTTTCTGACGAAGTCCAAGCATCTCAAATTCCGAAATTTCGAAGCCCTGAGCATGCATTTCTCCGAGATTTCAATCCCCGGAACAACATTGTTCATCAAAGGCTCGAGAGTTATGGCCCTGGAAAGGGTGCTGGATTTACTTTAGGAGTATAAAAACTTACAAACCCGTTGCACGTCCTCCTACGTACATGCAACGGGATATTTTTGTTTATGCATTACACTTCCCGTCCCATCAGAGGGTCTGTCCTGGAAGGGTTGCCTGTCTCCACACGACCCGCATAGCGTCTCGCATAGGCTGCCACACCCGAAATGCTCACGGTAAAATCGTACCATCCGAAACTTTCGGATGCAGGCACAACAATCTCACCGGAACTGTTTTTCGCCACTCCGCTGCGGATTTCAGTTTTCTTGTACGCATTGTCCGTCAGTGTAACCACAATATTCCTGTCCGAACGGTTCTGTACTTCCAGTACTATATTCCGGACAGTTTTTTGAGAACCTTCCACTTTTTTTCATACGTGCAGCAAAGCGCCACTCCGGGATCATTTGCATTACCGGTAAACTCCCGGTAAAATCCATTCGGCCCGTAAACCCTAAGATGATAATTTTCATTTTCGAAATGATCCAGGGCCATTCCTCCCGGATGGTGTCTCCCGCCTTTACTGCAAAAGGCCATGTTTTTACGGCTTCCATAGAGACGCTGCCGTCCTGGACCTCCTGTTTATACCTTCCGGGTGCATAGACGTGAAAAGGTGCTCCTGCAGCTCTATTTCCAAAACGGCATCGGCCGCCCGGAATGCGATCTCAAAAGTCTTACAATCCTTTCCGAGTTTACCGTCTGCATAAAGCTCGTATGGTAATGCACAGGACTCCTTAGTCCCTTTTTCCTGTACGGGCATATAAGATACATCCGGATTTTCCCTGGCTTCACGTATCTGCGCATCGGACAGGGGACTGAAATTGGAAGGCACATCTTTAAAAGATGCATTATATACTTTCTGCATCCACAGGTTCCGGTCTACGAATTCATCATAACGAAAACCGGAAGGATCATAGGGTCGGAATGCCGAGGTCAGATCGCTGCATATGGCACGCCGCCAGGAACTGATATTGGTTTCCCGCACCTGTTTCCCATGCGTTTCTCCAGCCTGTTCCATAAACATCAGGGTAGAAGTTATATCACAGACCTCGGAATTCACCCAGCCTCCCCGTGTCCATGGAGAGGCCACGATCAGCGGCACCCTGTATCCGAGCCCGGCAGGACTCTCCGTGCATCTTCGGGCTTCATACCTTCTTTCCGGAGCTCCTCTTCCATCGTCACGAAATCCTGTGCCGTATCCAAACCTTCGGAATACGCATTTTTATGCCTTGGGTCAGGGGCTACAAAGGAGGTACATGATCGAAATATCCGTCGTTCTCATCATAGGTAAGTATAAAAACGGTCTTTTTCCTACTCCGGGTTCCTGGTAAGGATATCCCAGCACTTCCGACACATACCATGCACCGTACCAGGTGCGCTGGGATGGTCCGAAAACTTCTGCGGGGCGACCAGCCAGGAAACGGCAGGCAGCTCCCCGTTATTCACATCGGTCCGGAATTGATGTAGGATGTCTCCCTTCGGGATTTTCAGCGTACGTTCCTCCCCTTTTTCGGAATACGTAATGGTTTCGGTCTTGTGATAATCCGGATCTTCAATATTAGTGGTAAAAGCTTTTCTATGCAGGTTTTTCTGAAAATCGGAAAGCTTTTTCAAAATTATCGGGGTTCCACACCCGGAGTTCTTCCGTAATTTTTTCGAGCTGGTTCTTTTTCTGATCCAGCGTATTGCGAAGCTTCTGTGTCTGTGCGGCCGGCAGTCTGCGATCTCTTTTGCAACGCTTCGATCTCGCCCGAAGTTTCTTCCCTTCTCTTCTTCAAAAACTGCTGGTGCCTTGCTATATCGTACATTAAACTGGGAGAACCACTCCAGGTTGTTGTCTGTAAAATTGGCCAGAAGCGATTCGTCCTCACCTTCCAGTTCGGTTTGCAGACTGATCTCATTTTGGTACACCCGCCAGGATACTCCGTTTTCCTCCGCCGTTCCGGAAAGGTTTTCCAATTCGCCTCTTTAGTATAGTACACCTCCGAGTTCCCTTACATGGGCGATGCCGTTGGGATGCCCTGTGCGTTCCGCTCCAGAAAAAAGACGATTGGTCGTAGTCCTGTCAGTGATGAGCAAAAATGCTGGTCGAAACCGTAAAAGCATCGGCAAAGGCATAGTAAAACGGAATATCTTCCCTGTTGTAATATCCGAGCGTAAAAGGAATGTCCTTATATGCTTTTCTCCAGGTTTGTTTTGCAACCAGCCATTTATCGTATTTTCCATGATTACGGCATCTACCTGGTTTTCCCATGAATGTGGCAGGTCGCCCATCCAGGTTGCTTTGGTCTCCTGCATGTTCAGACCGAACGGCACATAGGTCTCCCCTTTGCTGTTCCGCTGCATCCAAACAGGATTTTTATCGGGCAATGCTATGGCTCGCGGATCGTTGTATCCCCTGACTCCTTTCAACGTGCCGAAACAATGATCAAACGACCTGTTTTCCTGCATCAGCAATACTACGTGTTCCGCATCTTCAAAAGAAGTGCCTTCGTCCGGGTTAATAGCCAGGGCTTTCTGGATAGAAGGTGGGAATGCCATGGTTACCCCCACTCCTCCAGTAAGCAGAGCGGCTTTTTTCAAAAAATCTCTTCTCGTATCCATTTCATATCGTCTTATATATGAAATCAGGAAATGCCGGAGACCAACATTTTGCATCCTCCCGGCATTCCCCGACTCATCACATTATATTATTGCAATATCC
>JACADM010000138.1_pt1 | contig 125881 bp, 108 predicted proteins | sample 7512371 | NCBI WGS metagenome assembly JACADM01 (sample SAMN14389041, study PRJNA612141) | algae metagenome | isolation source: non-axenic algae culture | place: India: Navi Mumbai | collected 2017-01
TTTCTCCGGCACATCCTCCACGTTTATCTCCCAGTTGTTTACGATCATCCTGTGTGGAGTGGTTCCTATTTTGTCATAGACCGGGAAATCACTCCGGGGGAGTACTGTCCTTTTATGCGATCATTGGTTATTTTACCGGTCCGGTAGCACAATTGGTGGAGGCCAACAAGCAAATCCAGAATGCCTGGATAGCGGCAGACCGTTTGTTTGAGATCATGGACCTCGAACGGGAAGAGCAGGATGATAAAATAAAACTGACCCGCGAAAATATAGGCGATATAGCTTTTCGGAACGTATTTTTCAGGTATGGTACGCGTGTGGAGGTCTTCAAAGATTTTTCTCTGGATATTCCGAAAGGAAAGATCACTGCGGTCATAGGAGAAAGTGGTTCGGGAAAATCGACACTGATCTCCTTGCTGCAAAATATTTATCCGATCCAGAAAGGAAAGATCCTTATCGGTGAATATGACCTGAAATATATCGAGAATTCCAGTTTGCTGACCTGGTCGGTGTAGTGCCCCAAAAAATAGACCTTTTCGGAGGTAATGTGGTCGAAAATATAGCGGTAGGGGAATTCCAGCCCGATATGGAACAGATTATGAAGATATGCAAAAGTATAGGGATACTGTCTTTTGTAGAAAACCTGCCCAATGGTTTTGCTACCTATCGGGGAGAACGGGGCTACACTTTCGGGCGGACAAAAACAGCGTATTGCCATTGCCAGGGCTTTGTATAAACAACCGGAAATACTCGTTCTGGATGAAGCTACATCTTCACTGGACAGTACTTCGGAGAGCTTTGTACAAAAACGATCGCTACACTCCGCGAACAAAACAAGACTATTATCGTTATAGCACACCGGCTTAGTACGGTGGTGCATGCAGATAAGATCGTGGTACTCGAGAAGGGAGAGGTCGTCGAGCAGGGGAGCCATAAGGAATTGTACGCCGATAAAGGACATTATTATACCTTATGGCAACAGCAGATCCCCGAATTCGTGGTTTAAAGATCGGGAGGCTTTGTTTTCCGATAACCTTGTAACTTGTAAAATTTCCTTAGGTTTGTAGTTGCCCGGAAAGGGAAACAACAGTTACGTATATGGTTATAACCACCAAAGCCATTGTGTTGTCCGCTATAAAGTATGGTGATAACAGTCTTATTGTAAAATGTCTTACGGAGTGCTGTGGGGTACAGTCTTACCTGTTGCGCGGTATTCTCTCTTCGCGGAAAGGCAAATTGAAAAAGGCCCTTTTTTTTCCTTTAAACCAGTTGGAGATCACTGCCGGGCATAAAGGAAAGGGAAACCTGGATTACATTAAAGAAGCCCGGGTAGAGCATCATTACCACACGATTTATACCGATATGACCAAGAATGCCGTGGTACTGTTCCTGGCCGAGATCTTAAATACGGCCATTCAGGAAGAAGAAGAGAACGGCCCGTTATACCGCTACCTGGAAGAGGCCCTGCTTTGGCTGGATAACCAGGGAAAAACCGCCAACTTTCACATATTGTTTCTTCTGAAACTTACGCGATACCTGGGTTTTTATCCGGATGCTTCCGACGAACACCTGCCTTTTTTCGATCTTCGGAAGGGATTTTCGTTTCCGATGCGGGGTACGGACATGTGATTGCAGGGGATGCGCTCACAAGGTTCCGGCTTTTTTTAACCAGCGATTTTGAGCGCGTCCGGGAGATCAGGCTCACCAAAGGCATTCGTCAGGACCTTCTCAATGCGCTGGTGGCCTATTTTGAGTTCCATCTTTCCGGTTTTTCGCAAACCTAAATCGCTGCAGGTGCTGCATGAAGTGTTTAGCTGAAGGGATATATGCATGGTTTCAGCCGGAGTGCCCGATCCCTGACCGGAAAACATTGATCAAACCACCCCAAAATAAGTAAACGGGCAGGAGTTTTTATTCTTCGGATGTACAGTTCCTTTCTGCTGCTGCTTTACCCTGCGCTATTGGTCGTGTCTACTATACGTTTCGTGTGACCAGCCGTTGCACCGGTTGCGGGAAATAAAGAAAGCTTTGAGCTTTCGTCAACGTGTTGCCGGAATGTCAGCCGGTGCCCGGGACCATACCGATGGGATGGCCAAAGTGGCATTGTCCGTTACGGAACACGTCCTCATGGCCTGATCATTGCTATGATCTTTTATGAGGAGCCGGGAGCCGGAAATGTCGGGATTATCAATCTTACTTCAGAAGATTAAAGCCTGCATCCCGGATCCATGTACTCAGGCACTTCAATGCTGCTGCAGGGGGTGTCGATGCGACAAAAACCGCAGGAGCGATGCAGTAAAGGAGCGGAAATTATGTGCGGATCAGAAGGGTATGGTTGAACGGTGCCATAAACCTGCCGATTTTCCTGGTTAACCACCTTTACAATTCATTGAAAATGATTAATTTCGCAATCTTAAATGAGATAAGGAGTATAAATAATGAAATTTACCGAGTATAAAGGTCTTGAGCTGTCGCAGGTGGCAGAAGAAATCCTGAACTATTGGGAAGAAAATAATGTTTTTGACAAGAGTATATCGTCACGCGAAGGAAATAGACCGTTTGTGTTTTACGAAGGGCCGCCCTCGGCAAACGGATTGCCGGGAATTCACCACGTGATGGCCCGCGCTATTAAAGACATTTTCTGTCGCTATAAGACTCAGAAGGGATACCAGGTGAAGCGTAAGGCCGGATGGGATACCCATGGGCTTCCCGTAGAACTCGGTGTGGAAAAAGAACTCGGTATAACCAAAGAGGACATCGGTAAAAAGATATCGGTAGAAGCATACAACCAGGCCTGTAAACAAGCGGTGATGCGATACACGGATATCTGGAATGACCTTACCCGTAAAATGGGATATTGGGTAGATATGGATAACCCGTATATCACCTACAAGTCCAAATATATGGAGAGTGTATGGTGGCTCCTGAAACAGATTTACGACAAAGATCTGATATACAAGGGATACACGATACAGCCCTACTCACCCAAGGCAGGAACAGGATTGAGTTCGCACGAACTCAATCAGCCCGGCTGCTACCGTGATGTCACGGATACTACGGTGGTGGCACAGTTTAAGGCGCAACAGGACACACTCCCGGAGGTATTACAAGGTTTTGGAACAGTGCACTTGCTGGCCTGGACCACGACGCCCTGGACCCTGCCTTCCAACACGGCGCTTACCGTAGGCCCGAAAATAGAATATGTATTGGTAAAGACTTTTAACCAGTACACGTTTGAGCCTGTACATGTCGTACTGGCGGCAAACCTGGTAAATGCTGTGTTTTCCGGTAAGTACTACGGAGCGGAAAGCGAAGCGGACTTTGAGGATTACAGTCCTGAGCACAAGAAAATACCGTTTAAGGTTCTTGCAGCCTGTACGGGGAAAGACCTTGTCGGAACCCGTTACGAGCAGTTGTTACCGTATGCTTTGCCTTACCGGCATCCGGAACATGCTTTCCGTGTTATTTCCGGGGATTTTGTAACTACCGAAGACGGTACCGGTATCGTGCATACGGCCCCTACCTTTGGTGCGGACGATGCGAAGGTGGCCCGGGAAGCACAGCCGGAAATCCCGCCTATGCTGGTGCTGGACGAAAACAGCAACCCGGTTCCGTTGGTAGACCTGCAGGGGCGTTTCCGAAGCGAATTGCCCGAGATCGGAGGCAAATATGTGAAGAACGAATATTACGATGCCGGTACAGAACCGGAGAAATCGGTAGATGTAGAGATCGCGATCCGGCTGAAAGAGGAAAACAAAGCGTTTAAGGTCGAAAAATATGTGCACAGTTATCCGCATTGCTGGAGAACGGACAAGCCCGTATTGTACTACCCGCTCGACTCCTGGTTTATCAAGGTTACCGAAGTAAAAGACCGGATGTACGACCTCAATACCACAATCAACTGGAAACCCAAAGCGACAGGAGAAGGCCGTTTTGGAAACTGGTTACAGAACGCGAACGACTGGAACCTTTCCCGTTCCCGTTTCTGGGGGATCCCGTTGCCGATATGGCGTACCGAAGACGGTAAGGAGGAAATTATCATAGGTTCGGTAGAAGAGCTGAAAACGGAAATGACCAGGGCCGTTGCTGCCGGGGTTATGGACGGCGATATTTTTGCCGATTTTGTCATAGGAGACATGACCGATGAGAACTACGAGAAGGTCGATCTGCATAAGAATGTCGTAGATGGTATTGTGTTGGTGTCCCCTTCGGGGAAACCGATGAAACGGGAGGCCGATCTTATTGATGTATGGTTCGACAGTGGTTCCATGCCGTATGCACAATGGCATTATCCTTTTGAGAACAAGGAGAAAATAGATGCCGGGGAGGCTTTCCGGCAGATTATATTGCCGAGGGTGTAGACCAGACCCGGGGATGGTTTTATACCCTGCACGCCATAGGTACGATGGTATTCGATTCCGTGGCGTATAAAAATGTAGTTTCCAACGGACTGGTTCTCGATAAAAACGGACAGAAAATGTCCAAGCGCCTCGGGAATGCCGTCGATCCTTTTATTACGTTAAAAGAATACGGCCCGGATGCCACACGCTGGTATATGATAAGTAATGCCAACCCCTGGGACAATCTTAAGTTTGATGTCGAAGGCATAGCCGAGGTGCGCCGTAAGTTTTTCGGTACGCTGTACAATACCTATTCTTTTTTCAGTCTGTATGCCAATATCGACGGCTTTACGTATGAGGAAGCCGATGTGCCATTGGCAGAACGTCCGGAGATAGACCGTTGGATACTGTCCGAATTACATACCCTGATACGGAAGGTAGATGAGTTTTATGCCGATTACGAACCTACGAGAGCGGCAAGGGCAATATCCGATTTTACACAGGAATACCTGAGTAACTGGTTTGTACGTTTAAGCCGGAGACGTTTCTGGAAAGGAGATTACGGCAAGGATAAGATTTCTGCATACCAGACGTTATATACCTGCCTGGAAGTTATTGCAAGGCTCGGGGCTCCCATAGCACCCTTCTATATGGATAGGTTGTACAGGGACCTCACGGCTGCAACGGGTAAAGGGAATGCCGAAAGTGTACACCTGGCCGATTTTCCGGTGCATGACACTGCTTGTGTAGACAAAATGCTGGAGCACAAGATGGAGAAAGCCCAGATTATATCTTCCCTGGTATTGTCTCTGCGTAAAAAAGAGAGTATCCGCGTTAGACAGCCTTTGCAGAAGATCATGATTCCGGTACTCGACGACAAGAGCAGAGCGGAAATACTGGCAGTGGCCGATCTCATAAAATCTGAGGTGAATGTCAAGGAGATAGAACTACTGGACGATGCTTCGGGAGTACTGGTAAAACAGGTGAAACCTAATTTCAAGAAATTGGGGCCTCGTTTTGGTAAGGATATGAAATTGGTTTCCAGTAAAATACAGGGATTCAGTCAGGAAGATATCAAAAAAATCGAGCGAAATGGCTGTATTGAGGTGGAAATTAACGGAAAAAGCATTACTTTAGTTAGCGATGACGTGGAGATTTCTTCACAAGATATAGAAGGGTGGTTAGTAGCAGTATCGGAAGGGCTTACCGTAGCTCTCGACGTTACGATAACCGAGGACCTCAAAAGCGAAGGTGTAGCAAGAGAATTGGTGAACAGGATTCAGAACCTTCGTAAGGATTCCGGGTTTGACGTAACGGACAAGATCGATGTGAAGCTTCAGAAAGACGGTTTTTTAGAACAGGCGGTAAACAACAACCTGGACTATATAAAGGCAGAAACACTGACTGCTGAGCTCAATTTTGAAGAACATATGGAAAACGGTACGGAAGTTGCTTTTGATGATGTGAACACCAAATTGTTTATTCAAAAACATTAATGCTATGAGTACAGATGTTAAGGTAAGATACTCCGATAAGGAACTGGAAGAGTTCCGGGTATTGATCGAAGCGAAAATCGATAAAGCTAAAAAGGATCTCGATCTGATAAAAAGCGCATATATGAATGACGGAAATAACGGTACGGATGATACCTCGCCGACATTCAAGGCTTTTGAGGAAGGATCCGAAACCATGAGTAAGGAGGCCAATACACAGCTGGCTATCCGCCAGGAAAAGTTTATCCGCGATCTCAAAAATGCCCTGGTACGCATCGAAAACAAAACGTATGGCATTTGCCGCGTTACCGGCAAACTCATAAGCAAAGAACGTCTGAAACTCGTACCTCATGCGACACTGAGCATCGAAGCCAAAAACATGCAAAAGAGTTAAAGCACTTTTACGGAAAGAGAGAAAATACTTTCTGTGCGTTTGCAACGGCTTTGTAGCGATATAGTATACGAAGACCTGCCGGTTTATCATGTCTGGCGGGTTTTCTTTTAAATAAAAGATTCCTCAGTCAAAGCCAAAATATTGTATTTTTGGCCTTTGTGTGATGATGAAAGAGGAAAAACGATGAAAAATCCGCCGGAAGCGGACTTAGTTACCAAAAGGAATCATGTCTTTAAAAAAAGCTACGCTGATAATCGTCCTGGTCGTCCTAATCGATCAGATCAGCAAAATATACATCAAGACCAATTTTATACTCGGCGAATCCGTCTCGGTCTTCAGTTGGTTTAAAATACTGTTTATCGAAAATGAAGGAGCGGCCTGGGGTACAAAACTCAGTGACATCATTCCTTTTATTTCGGATGAGGCCGGAAAGATTGCACTTACCATTTTCCGGTTGTTTGCCATTTGTGGTATCGGTTACTGGTTGTACGATGCAGTTCGTAAAAACAGTCCGCGCATTCTCGTCGTTTCCATAGCCCTGATATTTGCCGGGGCATTCGGCAATATTGTGGATTCCGTTTTCTACGGCCTGGTCTTTAACGAAAGCCACAACCAGGTGGCTACCCTGTTTGCAGCCGAACCTTACGGGAAACTGTTTCACGGAAAGGTTGTGGACATGCTTTATTTTCCGATGATAGACACGACCTGGCCCGAATGGGTACCCGGATTAGGGGGAAGGACCTTTCGTTTCTTCGAACCGGTTTTTAATCTTGCCGATTCGGCTATTTTTGTCGGGGTGGTAACCTTATTGCTGTTTCATAAGCAGGCTTTTCCTAAAAAAGAGGAAGAACCGGCACCTCAGGAAAACGTATAAGTACGATCGGGAGTAATGCAATAGTCCAGACGAATATCGCTTTCCAGCAATCCCGCTATGGTTTCTTCTTCAGCTCCGAAATACGATAGTCCTATTTTGAGGGTATCTTTCCGGCATTGCAGTAAAAAGCGGTCGTAAAACCCTTTTCCGTACCCTACCCGGTTTCCCTGAGCGTCAAAAGCCAGCAGCGGAATAAACACGACATCCACTTTTTTCGGTGGCACCTCAATGCCATCTACAGGCTCCGGAATGTCGTATTCGTTTTTTCTCAATACCGTATTATCCGTTAGCAGATAGTGGGTCATTGAGGCATCGTCAAAATTACTTCTGGATAACACCACCTCCTTATCCCTGCCCTGAAGAATACTCAGTAGAAAAGAGGTGTCGATTTCGCTATGCCGTTCTATAGGCAGAAAAATATGATAATACGTGCCCTTCCATATCGGTAAGGACAACGCATTATTGGCGATAGCCAGACTTTTTTCTCCGGCTTCGGTATCCGTAAGTTGCTGCCGGAGTAACCTGTACTTTTGGCGCAGTTCCTTTTTGTTCATAGGTCTATAGTACGTCCGGTGTCCCGGATAATAATGTGTTGCTAATACCGTTCTTTTTTTGTTGTCCGGGAGCGTATTTCTTAGCACTTTTTTCTCCTGTAATCTTTTTCATTTGCCCTGGCGGAATGTCCCCTTTACCATTGGTATGCACGCGGTGCACACTACATGAAGCCAGGAAGGCGGTCATAAGAAATATGCCTAAAATCAGTTTTAATGATCTCATAATTTCTTTTTTTAAAGTTAAAGCTATGTACAAAGATACCGTAAAAATCATGCCATTTCCGAAGGAGAGGGCAAAACACAATTTTCCCCGAGGTTTTGTCATACACCCAAAAAGTATTGTATAAAATCGTTAATTTCGCTATATGAGCACTACTGCTGTCGAAATACTACTCCAGACCCTGCCGGATAGTCCGGGGGTATATCAGTTTTACGATAAAGACGGAAAAATATTGTATGTGGGAAAGGCAAAAAACCTGAAAAAAAGGGTGTCTTCCTATTTTAATAAGCAGCACGATAACGGAAAAACAAGAGTTCTGGTCCGTAAAATCGAAGATATAAAGCATATTGTCGTTCCTACGGAAACGGATGCTCTGCTTCTGGAGAATAACCTGATCAAGAAGTATCAGCCCAGGTATAACGTCCTGCTCAAGGACGACAAGTCTTATCCCTGGCTCTGCATAAAGAAAGAGCGGTTTCCCCGGATTTTCAGTACCAGGCGTGTCATACGTGACGGATCGGAATATTTCGGACCTTATACCAATGTCAGAACCATACGTACATTGCTGGAGCTTATTAAGGGATTATACCCCCTGCGTACCTGCAATTATGATTTGTCCAAACCCAAAGTGGATGCCGGAAAATACAAGGTCTGCCTGGAATATCATCTCGGAAACTGCAAAGGGCCTTGTGAAGGTCTGCAGACCGAGGAAGAATACGATACGCAGATCCGGGCCATAAGGGAAATCCTGAAAGGAAATTTTAAAGATTCGCTGCATACCTTTCGGGAGCGGATGAAGGCCTATGCGGAAGATATGCAATTTGAAGAGGCGCAAAAGATCAAAGAAAAGCTGGAAGTCCTCGAAAACTATCAGGCCAAATCGACCATCGTAAATCCGAAAATCAGCAATGTGGATGTATTTTCTATTGTTTCGGATGACAGTTACGGGTATGTAAACTTTTTACAACTATCTTACGGGGCTATTATACGTGCGCATACGATAGAAATGAAAAAGAAACTTGAGGAGTCGGACGAGGAACTCCTGGAGCTGGCCATTACGGAACTCCGCCAAAGGTTTCATTCGAGGTCCAGGGAAATTTATGTACCTTTTCCCGTCGAAGTATCTCCCGAGGTCAAGGTAACCGTTCCGAAGCTCGGTGATAAAAAGCGCCTGCTGGAACTCTCGGAACGAAATGCCCGTTTTTACCGGCAGGAGCGCTTCAAGCAGACCAAGATTACCGATCCGGACAGGCATGTAAACCGTATTATGATACAGATGAAACAGGACCTGAGGCTAAAGCAGGAGCCCAGGCATATCGAATGTTTCGACAACTCGAATATTCAGGGAACAAACCCTGTGGCGGCGTGTGTGGTCTTTAAAGACGGGAAGCCGAGCAAGAAGGATTACAGGCACTTTAATATTAAAACCGTAGAAGGGCCTGATGATTTTGCCTCTATGGAAGAAGTGGTTTTCAGACGGTATAAAAGACTTGTGGAAGAAGGGCAATCCCTGCCACAGCTTATCGTTATAGACGGAGGGAAAGGACAGTTGTCTTCGGCCTTGAAAAGTCTTGATATATTGGGGCTTCGCGGAAAGATAGCCATTATCGGTATTGCCAAACGTCTTGAGGAAATATACTATCCGGGAGATTCCGTACCGCTTTACCTGGATAAAAAGTCCGAAACCCTGAAGATCATACAACACCTGCGTAATGAAGCACACCGTTTCGGGATTACCTTTCACCGCAATAAAAGAAGTAATGCGGCTTTAGATACCGAACTCACCAATATTGAAGGTGTAGGAGACAAGACGGCAGAGGAACTGCTCAAAGAATTCCGGTCGGTTAAAAGAATAAAAGAAGCGGAGCTGGGAGATATATCAAAAGTAATCGGACAGGCGAAAGCCAGGAAGATCTACGATTATTTTCACCCGTAGCCTGAGACAAGTGATGTCAACCCGGGACGCTCGGTTTTGTAACAAATAATAGAGATTTTCGTCAGATGCTGTAAAGACCCGTGATATGAAAAAAAATATAATGCTGCTCCTCGTATTGTGCGTAACGTTCTGGGGAGGATATGCGCAAGATAAACGCCCTGAAGATGTAAAGGTCGGATTGGTGCTTAGCGGAGGTGGCGCCAAAGGACTGGCACATATCGGGGCGCTGAAGGTCATTGAAGAAGCGGGGGTGCGCATAGATTATATCGGAGGAACCAGTATGGGAGCTATTATCGGGGCGCTTTATGCTTCCGGATATTCGGCGAACCAACTGGACTCTATTTTTCGGGTAGTGAATTTTGACGAACTTATTCAGGATAACGTACCACGGTCTGCACGGCCGTTCTATGAAAAGGAAATTTCCGAGCGGTATGCACTCACCCTCCCTTTTGACAATTTTAAAATATCCTTTCCAAGAGCTCTTTCCCGCGGGCAGAATATTTACAACCTGTTGGTGAAATTGTTGTACACCACAAATAATGTAGAGGATTTCGGTAAACTTCCCATCCCGTTTTTCTGTATAGCAACCAATGTGGAAACGGGGGAGCCTGTGATACTCAACAAAGGGTATTTGCCCGAAGCCATCCTGGCGAGCGGATCTTTTCCTTCCCTCTTTAATCCCGTAGAGATAGGAGATGACGTGCTTATAGACGGAGGTGTTGTCAATAATTACCCTATCGAAGAGGTGAAAAAACTGGGGGCACAAAAAATTATCGGTATCGATGTACAGGATGCCCTGTCGGACAGGGACGAGCTCAGTGCGGCAACGGACATCCTGATGCAGATCAATAATTACAGGACGGTCAATGACATGAAGATAAAATCCAAGGAAACGGATATTTATATCAAACCGGACATCAAGGATTTTTCGGTAGTTTCGTTTGACCGGGGCCAGGTTATCATAGCTAATGGAGAGGCTGCAGCCCGTGAAAAAATGCAGCAACTCAAAAATCTGGCTGCCGAGCAGGCCTATGGTCCCAAACCACAACACCTCAAAGAAATAGACAGTATCGATATCAGTGGTCTTACGCTCCAGGGAAACGATAAATATTCCAGGGCCTACATCAAGGGGAAACTTCGTTTTACCACCTCGGGGAAGGTCTCTTTTCTGAAACTCAATCAGGGACTGGCCAACCTGGCAGCCACCAATAACTTCGAAAGTATACGGTACCAGTTTATCAAGGATAAAGACGATGATACATACAATATGCTGATGAAGCTGCAGGAGAACAAGAGAACCACGCTGCTGCGTTTTGGCCTGCATTACGACGGTCTGTACAAGAGTGCCGTATTACTGAATCTTACCAAGAAGCAATTTATGTTGGATGACGATGTACTGTCGTTGGATGTCGGGCTCGGGGATAACCTCCGGTATAACCTGGAATATTACCTGGATAAGGGATTTTACTGGAGTTTTGGGGTGAAATCGGCATACAACAGGTTTGCGACTGATATCGCGGTAGATTTTTTACAGGAATCTACGCAGCAACCACCGGATGTAAACGGCCTTAACCAAATTGGTGTTAAACTATCCGACCTTACCAACCAGATGTATATGCAGACTGTTTTCCGGGAAGAGTTTTCGGTGGGGGCAGGACTGGAACACAAAAGGATAAAAATAGAATCGGAAACCATATCTCAGGAAAACAGCCGTAAATCCGTATTTGAGGACAGTGATTATTACAGTGCTTATAGCTTTATCAAGCTCGATACCTACGACAACAGGTACTATCCCAAACGGGGCCTGTATTTTGACGGGGATTATCATTTCTATTTTGCTTCCTCCGATTTCAATAAAACCTTCAGTGAGTTTTCGATGCTGAAGGCAAAGGCCGGAATGGCTACGACTGTCTTTTTACCGAATCTCGCACTGAATGTTACTGCAGAAGCAGGTGCCGTCCTGGGAGAAACCGGTGCGGAATCCTTGCAATACATCCTCGGAGGGTACGGGAATAAACAGATCAACAATTTCACCTCTTTTCTCGGATATGACTACATCAGTTTCGGGGGTAACAGTTATGTGAAGAGTGTTGCTACCCTTGACTATGAATTTCTCCGTAAGAACCACCTGAATTTTACGGTGAATTATGCCAACGCGGGCAATGATATTTTTGAACGGGGCGAATGGTTCGAGATACCCACGTACACGGGCTATGCCGTAGGCTACGGTCTGGAGACGTTCATCGGGCCTATCGAACTCAAATATTCCTGGTCGCCGGAGCGCGGTAAGGGATTGTGGTTTTTCAACCTCGGATTCTGGTTCTGATACTTATGGGGTTTAAGAATTTTCCTGCCTTCGTAATTCTTTGTATCTTATTCCGGAAGAATAGCTGTAAGAGACAGGTGTTCTTTCCTGAGAACTTATGTAAATCATTTTAAAATACATTCTTATGAAGAAGATGCTGTTTTTGTTGTGTATAGCGGTAAGTACAACGTGTTTTTCACAGCCTGCACCCCAGGCTGAAGAGACCTATAAAAATGCAGACAAGGAGCTGAATGATACGTGTCAACAGATACTTGTAATGTATAAATCCGATACGGCTTTTATCCGGAAACTGAAAAAGGCTCAGCATTTGTGGATCAGGTTTCGCGATGCGGAACTGGAGATGAAGTTTCCCGAGAAAAACAAGCAGGTCGCTTACGGGAGTGCTTATTCGACCTGTGCTATGGCATACCTGACCGAAATGACCGAAGCCCGTACGGAAAAACTTAAAACCTGGATCAACGGGATAGAAGAGGGGGATGTCTGCCGTGGATCGGTACGATAACCCCGGGTATTTACAGATAGCACCGGGATGATATCGTTATTGCCAGGCGCCGGTACGGTTATCGTTTAAAAGCGAGTAAACGCAGTGCGTTGAATACGACGAGCAGTGTAGAGCCTTCGTGTATGGCTACGGTTGGCCCGATGCCTGTAAAACCGATTATGGCGGAGGGGATCAGGAACAGTACTATTCCCAGGCTGATGAACAGGTTCTGACGGATGATCTTCCTGGATTTCCTGCTGAGGGCTATAACAAAAGGCAATTTGTCCAGCCTGTCATTCATCAGTGCGATATCTGCGGTTTCCAGCGCCACATCCGATCCTGCCGCTCCCATAGCTATTCCTACCGTGCTGTTAGCCATGGCCGGGGCATCATTAACTCCATCGCCTACCATAGCGATCTGTGCTTCCTTTTCCCGAGCTTTTTCACGGCTTCTACTTTGTCTTCCGGAAGAAGATCTCCGTAAGCATCAGTAAGCCCTATCTGTGCTGCGATGGTATTGGCTACGTTCTGATTGTCACCCGTAAGCATGACCATACGGCGTATTCCGATGTTTTTGAGTTGTTGCAGTGTGTTTTTGGCTGTCTCCCTGGGCGTATCCATCAGGGTGAGTATGCCTAAAAACGTATCTCCTTTTCTGGCCAGCATGGTCGTATGTCCCTGCTCCTGGAATCCCCGGATTTTGCCTTTAATGTTTTTATCGAGGACGAGTTGCAGGTCGTCTTCAAACAAGGCCGGGTTTCCGATATAAACCGTCTCTCCCCGGTACTTTGCTTTTATTCCTTTTCCCTGAAGGGCTTCGATGTCGGAAGCTTCTTGAGTATCTGTGCCGGATTGTCCCGGCATGTTGTTGATATCCCTCGAGATGGCTCTGGCCAGGGGGTGGTCGCTTTGGCGCTCGACCGCCAGGACGGTGTTGAGGAAGTCGGTCCCTGAAACCCCTTCGAAAGGGATGGCATGAATCAGTTTCGGTTCTCCCCTGGTGAGTGTACCGGTTTTGTCAAAAGCTATGGCAGAAAGACTGCCGAGGTTCTCCAGGGCCTTCCCTCCTTTAATGAGTATTCCAGTCTGTGCGGCGCGTGCCACCCCACTCAGTACGGCACTCGGTGTGGAAATGGCAAGGGCACATGGGCTGGCAGCTACCAATACGGTCATGGCACGATAAAAACTTGCAGCAAACGGTTCGTCTATGACCAGAAAAGCAAAACAAAGCAATACCACCAGTACAACTACGGAAGGGACAAATATCCGCTCGAACTTTTTGGTGAATTGCTGTGTGGGTGATTTTTTCGTCTCGGCTTCACTGACCAGTGCCACAAGCCTGGAAAGGGTGGAGTCCGAAGAGAGTTTCAATACCCGGACCTCAAGGGCACTGTTACCGTTAATGGTTCCGCTGAACACTTTGCTCTCCTGTGGTACATAGGCAAAATCGGTGAGTTGTTCGTGTTGTGCGGCAGGGATTTTGTCCACGGGTATGCTTTCGCCGGTGATAGAGGCCTGGTTGACGCTGCTTTTCCTTTCACTACCACACCGTCTGCTGCAATCTTGCTGTTGGGTTTTACAATGATGATATCCCCGATCTGTAATTGTTCTACCGGCACTTCCTCATTTTGCCGGTCTCTGCGGACAAGCGCTGTTTTCGGGCTGAGGTTTCCCAATGCCTTGATGGAGTTCCTGGCCTTGTTCATGGCATAATGTTCCAGAGCGTGTCCGAGACTGAAGAGAAATAACAAGAGACTTCCTTCGGCCCATTTGCCGAGAATAGCAGCGCCTATGGCTGCGACAAGCATCAGAAAGTCGATCTCGAATTCCTTTTTCTGTATTTTTTCGAAGGCTTCTTTTGCCGCGTAGAATCCCCCGAAAAAGTAGGCCGGTATATAGATGTAGAGACCATATCCGGTAAGGGTGGTAAACTTTTGCAGGAGGAATCCGACGAGTAACAAAATTCCGCAAAGCAATGAGAAGATCAGTTCTGTGTTTTTTCCGAAGATGCCTCCGTGATCATGGCTGCACCCGTTATGCTGATGAGACTCCATACATTTTATTTTAACCGTCCGGACACAGGAGGAGCGGACATTAATTTTAGTATCCGGGGTAAAATTACGGGTAATCTTATGTAACCCGGTTGCAAAGTCGGGCCCCGGGGAGTTTATCCGGAAGATTTACAGGAAGTGCATAGTCCTTTTATAATAACAGCCATACTGCTGAAGGTGTGATCGGAGGGAAAGTGGCTGAGGGATACCTTGGTATGGTCGAGGCAATGGGTGGCATCGCATTTTTCACAGACAAAATGCGGATGGGTATGCGTATGTTCTTCTGCCAGGCAAAACGGGCTGCACAATGCGTATTTAACGGCATCACCATTGGTGTCTATGGCGTGCAGGATGCCGTGCTTTTCAAAAGTTTTCAGGGTCCGGTATATGGTGGCTTTGTCTACGGTGTCGAGCAGGATCTGTAATTCGGTAAGGCTTTTGGCATTGGAGTCCTTGCAGAACTGTTCCAGGGTCAGTATCCTCACCGGGGTGGCCCGTACGCCTTTGTCTTCTATGCAGGATATCAATGTGTTTAGCATGAGATTTGGTTTTTGCCGGGGGACACCCCCTCTGCCTGCGGCCTCTCCCCTGCAGGGGGAGAGGATTGTCTTTTTAAGACTACTATTTCATTATCTTCATTATCAAATTACCCCATTGGCACCCTTCGGTTGCGCTCAGTGCATCGCAGTATTTACATCCACTGTGACCACGGTATCCTGCTGAGTAAAAGGACAAGACCAACAGTGTAGAAGAAAGCGATTTTCCCGAATTTTCCCTTGGCGCTTTCCACTTTTTTATGTTTGGACCAGCCTATGGTAATGAGGATTATGGCAAGTATATTGGTAAAAGGATGCTCAACGAGTAATAGTCTTGCGAGATCATTTTTCATAACACCTCCCGGACCGAGTTCTGACCATAACGAAAAACGGTCGGAAACAAAGTACAGTACAATACCGAGGAGCAATTGGATATGCGTGAAAATAAGGGCAAAAAGACTGATACGAAGGTCTTTCCCCATGATAAAAGGTTTACTGCTGAAATAGCCGATAATAGCATTGATTACGGCGATAACAAGCATAATAAGGGTTAGGTAAGCCCAGTACGAATGTAAGGTTTGAATGATCCCCATGTCTTAGTTTTTAAGTTTTCTCAAAAGTAGTGAATTTTAGGGAGAACGGATGGTTTGATGTCCGTGAAGTGCGGTCTTTTAACGTACATTCGGGTTGGACCACTTGTCTCTTTTTACACTTTTTTATGGAAAAACCTGTTCGGTGTAAACAGCGTTGTGTTTATGGCCGTTTTGAGGGATTTCCGGATCAGGATTTCTACCTGTAGCAATACTTCTTCGGGATATGTCCGTCTTTACTATGCTTGGCTGTTGCAACCCGTTAAAGTATGGAAAGCATGCATTCGTCTCCCGACGTTTTTCACCAGTTTTTCATACGAAAGGTTGTAGATCGGGGGAGCAACAACAGCGGGATCATCAAAAGGATATTATAAGCCGGAAATCTCTTATCGGAGTATGAACGGAGAAATTCATCTTTAAAATACGCCTGGTAGATCTCGCGGGGCAAAAGATGGGGCGGATGCCGGGAAAATAACTGTGAGGTCAGGGTGGAGGTCAGAGAATCCGTTGGGATCGGGCATGGGGGAAGGATAAGGAGTACGAATCGTAAGAGTGTCCGTACCCCTGTTTTTAAAGCTTTTCAGGTCCAGCCACAAGTCAGGTCACACATGGTATATTCTGTGTTCGGACATGGGCCGCAATAGGTATGATCGGTGGGGCACTCTCTGCAGGACATTTGATTGGTAGGGCATTCCTGTCTGGTGTCACATGCTTCTGTTGCTCCTCCTATGATTTGGTTTTGAGTTTTTAAATTAAGATTAGAGATCGTTTTTTTGTTCAGAGTAAGTTTTTTGATTTTTCGTTCCATATTTACGTGCTTAGTAGGTGAATTTCATTGTAGAGAAAAGGTTTACATACCTGCATTTTAGATATAAATTATATCGGAAAACACAGGTATGTAGAAAAATGATATCAGGTACCGCAAGCAAAAAGCTCGGTCTGACATCCCCATCCGGTCATTGGCTGACAGTTTCTGTCGGTAGGCCCGCCACATTGATAGGTATTGTCACATGGACCGCAGTAGGTGTGGTCTGTAGGACAATCGTTGTCCCGGCAGGTCTGACATAAAGAAGGATCGGAATTGTCGCCGCCCTTGATCTGATTTTGGGTTTGCAGGTTCAGGCTGGAAATCGTCTTTTTGTTCAGGGATAGCTTTTTAATTTTTTTCTTCATGATAAGAATTGATTTAAGGTTGATTTACAATATAGTAAAAAATATGAGATGTAGAGGTTATCTAATTGTTAATCATGGAGATCCTGAAGTTTTTGACGTCAATCCCGGGATAATTACCGATGATATATGCATAAAGTTCCTGATAGGAAGTCTTATTTATGGTATTTACGGCTTTGGTCCATAACTCGATAAATTCCCGGTCGGGAAATGAGGTGATCTGGTAAGCATCCGTAAAGGTGGTGGAGAAAAGAAATGCGGATAATTTGTGCCTGGATATAATTTCGGTGCGTATTATTTCCGAATAGTTTTTGAGGGTTTCTTCGAGTGCATGGTAATAGTTCAGGACAAAAAAGGGATCGCTTTCCGGGAGGCAGTCAATCTTATCGTAATCATACCATATTTATAAAGGAGATACTTGATTTTATCTTTATTCAGTTCGGGAAACTTTTTCTTCATGAGAAAATGAGCCTCCTTTTTGAGGTATTGAAGGCATTGATCCTTTTCATAAAGTATTTTTCCCAAAGCAAAGTTCCTGGCCTGAAACCGATTGGTCTGGTGTATTCCCAGATGCATGGTCTGGTAAAAAACATATTCGGTATCTTCTCTGAAAGCGATAGTTTTTTTTCGGAAAGTAGTGACACCTGCCCGGTGCGTTTTGCCGGAAGTATTGTCGAAAACAATTCTCAAATCGATATCAGAATGTTCGGTTGGCATCCCGTATGCATAGCTTCCGCATAATAGTATTCCGGAACATGCTTTATCATTACTCCACTCGGATAATATATAGGCTAAGATTTCGGGCTCCATAGGTGTATTGGTTTTTATTTAGATTATTCCGATGAGTGATTGGTCCATGGGGGGGATCAGGGCAAGTCCGATACCTGAGATCCCGTTTTCCAGTCCTGGTACCCCGTATTTGGAATTTAAAGAGGGCAGCAGCTTGGTATCGCACCAGAAGCTACTGTTTTTTTCAAGGAGTCTGAAAGCGGTTTCTTGATAAAAATACCGGTAGCGGTAAGCAATACCCCAATGGTCCCTGGCTATTCCCGACTGATAAAAAAAGTCGTGATTTTTGTCTTTGTTATAGGTGTTGTATTTAAGGATGATACATGCCAGTCGTCTCCAATAGGTGTTTTTGCATATTTTCGCGGCTTCCCATAGTGCGTGGGCCATGTTGAGATCCAGGCTTACGGTGCGCCCATCCGAAGAGTTCCGGAGTGGGAAAAAGGTGTTTTTATCGGTAAACAGGGAAAGAGAAATGACGATGTTAGCAAGTATGAATGTTATTAGTGCTTTGCTTTTCTGTTCCTGAATACCCGAACGTACACATGTACAGAGAAACAGAATAGCGGGGGCAGTTTCCGGACTTTGAAAAGGGGTGTTTCCGACATTCATAAAGTCCGGGATGATATGGTTCAGATGATTTACCACTGCTTCCAGGACAGGCTTTATATCACCGGATTTTTTCAGTCTCGGAAAAAGATAATGGCTCGTTTGAAATATCCTGGAATTAAAACCCGTAAGATCTTGTAACGTGTCGTTTTTTGGTGGATATCGCTGGTAATGATGCGGTCAAATTGCCTCAGTATATCGGTAAGTTCTTCCTGATCCAGTAACCGGTGTTCTCCCAGGTGTTGCAATAACCATCCGAAGCCTGCAAGGCCGTTACGAAATGATGTGGAAAGGGGTTCTTTTTCCAGGATCATAAAATTTTGGTCGAGGAGCTCATTTATCTTTTCATGACAGGATTCATCTCCTGTTTTCAGATAGGAGGTGGCGAGAAAAAGTATTCTCCCCGAATTTCCGGTAACGAGGGAGATATCTTTTTTATCGGGAGTCGAATTTATTATAGCATCAGTAATGGCTTGTAGGATCGGAGACATTTATCATGTTTTTTTAAAGGTAGAAAGATTGTGTGATATAACAAAAGAGAGGCTGTCTCAAAGTGAAGACAGCCTCTTTTTTATTCGGATAAGAATCCGAGAAAAATCTCAAAATACGTAATATCTCAGCGGGTGATAAATTTTTTAGGCACCCTATTGAGGTTAGTTAAACTTATACCTGACACCTACTTGTAATTGCCAGGTTCATTAAAGTTATAGTTGTAATCGTAAGATCGTGTTGGGTAATCTCCGCTAACTGTCGGGAAGGAGAAGGTTGGCTCGTTGTTGTCATTTACTCCTTCATACGTTAGGATAGCACTATTATTGGAAATGTTATTTGTTTTTCTGACACCCCATTGGCTATTGATGAGGTTTCCAACATTAATAAAGTCTAAGCTAATTTGCAAGGTATTTGTAGACTCACCAATATTGAAGTAATACTCCCGCAATAATCTAAGGTCAAATTTGTGAACCCAGGGCGCACGGGCTGCATAGGCTTCAGCGTATTTACCTTTGTTATTTTTCAGGTATCTGTCCTGTTCCATAAAGTTGAAAAAGGCATCTTCATCCTCCTGGCTAACGAAGTTAATGTCTCCTCTTCCGCTTGGAATATAGATCAAATCTGCTCCGATACCATCTCCATTCATATCGTTAGTATAGATATAGCTGTTTCCGTAAGGAGAATATCCGGAATAGAACAAACTAATAAATGTAGATGATTTTAAGAAGTCATTAGACCATGGTAATCTATAGGATGCAGAAGCGATAACCTTGCTTGGTACCACATATTGTGAACGTTGAAGTGCCGGCAAGTGAGGTCCGTCTACCTGAATAAGTCCGGTATAGGCAGAACCCGCGTTACTACCAGGCATACCTGAGATCTCTTTAGATTCGGTATAGGTATAGGAGGCCATTAAATTCAAGTCTTCTACCGGCTGGGCGTTTAACGTAATGTTTCCTATTGCACCCCAACCTTTACTTGTGTTTGACAGCATGTATGCCGCCCTGTCCTGATATGAAATATCGGAACTTGAAGGATAAATATATCGGTTATCGGGTCCGTTAAAACGGTTCCAGGAATCGTCCGGTTGCATCAGGTTGTAATTCTTAAGCATTACACCGTTTAAAGTTTTGGTGTAAATACCTTCTAAAGTAACTGAAAATGGGAATTCAGTAGGAATTTGATAATCAAAAGCCAAAGAGGTTTTCCATACTTGTGGCATTTTGAAATTAGGGTCCACACCATTTATGTCACGTGGCAAAGCACCATCTTCAGGGGTAATGGTATTAGGTAATCCTAATCTATCTATCATCTCACTTACATCTGTCATCATTGGTCCTGCCAACTCTTCCAGGACAGGATTTGAAATGGCGACTCCATTACTGTCATAGGTAGTTGTAGCGGCATAACTTCCTTGTACCATACCGGAGTTGGTTGGCATATTGGTGAAGAATACCAAGGGCAATCTTCCGGAGAAGATACCGGTTCCACCTCGGAGTTTCATAGACTGGTCTCCTTTGATGTCCCAGATAAATCCGGCCCTTGGCGAGAACTGAACATTGCCTTTCGGCCAACGACCTGTGTCTATACGTCTACCTCCGAAATCTAAATCGTAGATAGCATTGTTTCTGATGAGGTTATCCTCATATTTCAAATAATCTGCACGAAGTCCTACGGAGAGTTTGAATTTGCTGTTTATATCCCATTCATCTTGCAGATACGCTCCAAACTGGTTAAAAGCAACCTCTGCAGCAGGATTCGTTTCTCCGTTATAGCCGTAAGTTAAAGCGAAATCTCTTGGAGCGGCTTGGTTAAGGAAATCATCCAGACTGGCATATCGGTAATATCCGGTACCGTTTCTCATATAAGAGTTGTTTGCCATCTGATGCTCATAACTCAAACCTGCAGTAATTTTGTGATTGTCCGCGTAATAAGTAAGGTTGTCGATGAAGGTTAACGTATTGTTGTTTACGGCATTATTCCAGGTGAATAATTCATAACCTGCAGAGATATAAGGCTCTAAAATCTGATTGCCTTCGTCGTCCAATCCGTTCATAATATCTATGAAGGGAAAAGGCGAAGAGTTTGTGCCACGGGCATCTTCTATTTTAGAATAGGTGGCCAAAAACTGATTCGAAATCTTGTCTGAGAATCTACTGTTTAAATCAAAGGATATGGAGTTCACAATATTATTCATCGAGTACGTAGAATTAGAGAACGCCATGGAGTATTGTGAGATACGATCCGCATTTCTGTTTCGGTACCCGGCATCTGTGGAGTTTCCGTTAGTAGCGTTCCATCCCTCGTTTTTAGTGTAGTTGTAACGCACACTCAATTTGTGGGCATCGCTGATGTTCCAGTCCAAACGAATCAACAGTTTTTTATTGGTTTCGTCTGCAGGATAGCTGTCGTAGGATCCGGGATCGTAACCGTAATTAGATATCAAATGGTCTTTTACGGCCTGCATATCGGCAATACTGGCACGTGAACGCATCAAATCCAGGTTCGCAACTCCGTCTTCAGAAGGTCTCCAGTTCACTACTTGCCCGGGTACTTTTACGGTTTCAGCATTGACAAAAAAGAACAATTTATCTTTTACAATAGGTCCTCCGAAAGTGGCGCCAATAGTGGTTGTAGAGGCTTCCGGACGTTCTCCAAAGTCGGTATCACCAATTCTGTTACCGCGCATATCCTGGTTGGTATACAAGGTGTAAGCAGAACCTTTAAAGGTATTGGTTCCTGACTTTGTAATTGCATTGATCCCTCCGCCAATAAAGTTGGTCTGACGCACATCGAATGGGGAAACCACGACCTGAACTTCTTCAATAGCGTCTAAGGAAATAGGATTTCCACCACCTGGCAAGCTGGAACTCAAACCAAAGTTGTTGTTGAAGTTAGCACCATCTACAGTAAAGTTGGTTGAGCGCCCATCTCCACCGGACATACTCATACCGTTGGCATATGGAGAAACACGAGCCATGTCTGCAATACTCCTGCTGATAGTTGGCAGCGCATTCATTTGCTCGTTAGAGATGTTGGTCGCAGCTCCGGTCTTTTGAGCTGAAAACTTTCCTCTCTTTGCGGTGACAAGCACCTGGTCTAACTCCATGCTTTCCTCAGTCAAAACCACATTATGGACAAAGGATACACCAGCCCGATGGTTATGTTTTTGGTTACATTGGTGCCATAACCCATGTAGGATACCTCTACGGTGTATGGTCCGCCAACACGCATTCCGGGCAGTGTATAACGACCATCTTCACTGGTAACGGCCCCATAAGTGGTTCCGGAAGGTGTATGCGTTGCAACAACGGATGCACCCATCAGGGGACCGAGATCATCTGTAACCTGTCCGTTAATACTGGACGTAGTTACCTGTGCAATAGCAGCAGTAGACGCGAGAAGGGCGAAAACCACTGTGAAAAACCCATTGAAAATTGTTTTCATCTGTGTTAAATAAATTTGATTTAGCTGTGCAAAATTGACATTTATAAAATGATTCAACATTAAGTAAATGTTAATGTTTTAACAATGCGATTCTTTAACTATACAGAGCAAAAATAGCCATAAAACCAGTGTGATTGGTTCTCAGATATTTAATTTTTACACCTATTTATTAACAGTATTTTATGAAACAGATTACAACCGGAAATAAAACCCCGGTTATTTTAAGATAACCGGGGCTGATGTTGATATCCAGGTACTTACTCCGAAGGGTCAGGATTTGTTTTTAAAGTACGTCAGTAATTGAGTGGTAGAGCTGTCATGCGGGGCCATAGTGCTGTTCTGTATATCGTTCAGGATGGTATTGGCGAGTTGTTTGCCGAGTTCCACACCCACTGATCATAACTGAAGATATTCCAGATGACGCCCTGTACGAAGATCTTGTGTTCATACATGGCGATGAGGGCACCGAGGCTTTCCGGTGTGAGTTTGTCTACGAGGATCGTATTGGTCGGCTTATTGCCTTCGAATACCTTAAAGGGCAGTAGCGCTTTGATCTCATCTTCCCGGTATTTTTAGCCTGGAGTTCGGCAATGACCTCTTCATCGGTCTTGCCCTGAAGTAAGGCCTCGGTCTGGGCGAAGAAATTGGCCATTAGCTTATTGTGATGATCCTGGTCTCCGTGCAGGGCATGTACAAAGCCTATAAAATCGGCCGGATCAGTTTTGTTCCCTGGTGGATCAGCTGAAAGAAAGCGTGTTGCGAATTGGTCCGGGTTCTCCCCAGATAATACTGCTGTCTGGTAATCGACCCGGTTCCCGGTGCGGTCCACACTTTTCCCGTTACTTTCCATAATACCTTGCTGGAGATAGGCGGAAAACCTGCTCAGGTATTGGGTGTAAGGGATAATGGCTTCACTTTCGGCCTGGTAAAAGTTGTTGTACCACGTGGCGATTAGGCCAAGCATAACGGGGATGTTTTCTCTGAAGTCTGCAGTTTTGAAATGTTCGTCCATGGCATGGGCGCCCTGCAATAGTTTGTCGAAATTGTCATATCCCACGGCAAGGGCAATGGAAAGGCCTACGGCACTCCATAAAGAAAAGCGGCCACCAACCCAGTCCCACATAGGAAATACGTTGTCATCGGCAATCCCGAAGGCCGCGATTTGGGGAAGATTGGTAGATACGGCTACAAAATGCCTGGCTACATCCTCCTGTTTTGCATGTTTTAAAAACCAGTTCTTAATCGTCGTAGCATTGCTCAGGGTCTCCTGCGTGGTGAACGTTTTCGAAACGATTACGAATAGTGTAGTTTCGGGATCCAGGTTTTTCAGGGTCTCGTGTACGTGGTCACCATCGACATTACTTACAAAATGTACATGGAGATGGTTTTGGTAATAGGTAAGGGCCTCTGTCACCATGGCGGGACCAAGGTCGGAACCGCCTATCCCTATGTTGACCACATCGGTGAATGCTTTGCCCGTATATCCTTTTTGCGCCCCCGAGATGATCTGCTCCGAAAAGGCTTTGATCTTGTTTTTAACGGCGAATACTTCCGGCATAACATTGGTTCCGGCTACTTTGATATCCGTATTTTCCCTGCCCGAAGCGCCGTATGAAGGACTGCACGTTTTTCGGTTTCGTTGATCGTGTGCCCGGCAAAATATTTGCCTATGGCTTCTTTCAGTCCAACTTCTTCGGCGAGGGAGAGCAGCAGGTCTGTAGTTTCTCCGGTAATCCGGTTTTTGGAATAATCAACGTAAAAGTCCTTCCATTGTATGGTAAAAGCGGAAGCTCTTTCGGGGTCTTCGTTAAAATAACCTTTCATTTCCGAATGCTCCGTAGCATTAAGTGTTCCGTGAGTTTTTTCCAGGCTTCGGTTTGTGTAGGGTTTATTTTTGGTAGTGGCATTTTATGTGTTGTTATTTGTTAATGTGTTTTAATAGAGTGGGCAGGAAAAATGCTTTTAGCTTTTGCTGAGGTTCTTCGCTTCGCTCAGAATGACTGGTAATGGCATTTTATACATATGTTTTAATCTATTTTATCATTCAAAAATTCCCATTCCGGGTTGAAGTTGTTCATCAGGTTTTCTTTTTTTCTCTTCGCCATCCTTTCAGCTCCTTTTCTCTTTTTATCGCTTTTATGATAGAATCGAAATGTTCCCAATAGATTAAATAAAAGCATCTGTACCTTGCTGTAAAGGCCGTACTATTGGTGTCTGGGTTCTTGTGGTAATAAAGGCGTGTTTTAAGTTGTTGGTGACACCTATGTAAAGGACTGTTTTTTTTCTGTTAGTCAGAATGTATACATAGTAATTATGACTTCGCAGCGTTTTCACAGAGGATGCATTTTTAGTTGTTCATAATCATGTCATTCCGACTTTAGGAGGGATCTCACAATAGCAGAAAGTTTGTTTATCCGCAGCTATTTATCACCCCACTACTCCGCAGAAGTAATGAATTCTTCCTGTTCGTCGTCAAACAGTATGCTGTCCAATCGTAACTGTAAAGGTCTTATATAGGCGAGGTATCCTTCTTTGAGTTCTTTTCTGATGGGTTCCGCAGATGGCAGGTCCTGCTTGTAAGGGTCCACCTGTTTTCCGTTTTTCCAGAACCGGTAGCAAACATGAGGCCCGGTAGCGAGTCCGGTACTCCCTACGTATCCTATAACTTGTCCCTGTGTTACATGCTGTCCAACTTTTACGGCCCTTTTCGACATGTGTAGGTATTGTGTTTCGTAAGTGCTGTTGTGACGGAGTTTTACATAGTTTCCGTTTCCGGAAGTGTACCCGGATTTGGTTACCGTACGTTGGCGGTTGCTTTTATAGGGGTTCCGTGCGGTGCGGCGTAGTCTGTACGAGGTGTGATTTCCATCGTTTTTGAACGGGATGAAAACGTCTCATGGTGTAGCGGGAAGAAATCCGGCTGTACTCCAGCGGGCTTTCAGGAATGCCCTTCGCAGCGTATTGGCTTCATGGTCGTAATAATCACTGATGCCATTTACGGAATCGGTCTGGAATTTAAAAGAATAAAAGGCTTGTTATTATGCTCAAAATAGGCGGCTTTGAGGTTGCCTATACCGGCATAGATGGTATCGTCTATATACTTTTCTTCGTAAATGACCTTAAACCGGTCACCGCGTTGCAGCCGGAAGAAGTCTACGGTCCATGCGTAAATGTTAGAGAGGTCGTATGCCACCTGGTAATCTATGTTCTTGGATATGATCGCTTCGGAAAGCGAGCTGGTTATGACTCCGGAGGCTTCCCGTTCTACGATGGTCACCGGTTTCTTCTCCTTGTATGCCTGTATGGAATCTGCAAAACGGATCACTACATAATCCACACTATTGGGTTGATAGATAAAACATTCCGGAGTCTGCAGGGAGTCTTTGCTGCATAGCAGGGTGTATGTTTTCCGACGCGTAGCCCCTGACGATATCGAAGGTGTCTTTGGCTATTTCGGCTATCTTGTACACTTTGGCGTAGTCGATGTTGTTTTTTGCGAGAATCTCACCAAAACTGTCTCCCGACTTTATGGTGTCCCTGCGAACGACGTAGTTGTTGAGATTAAAACCAAACTCTTTGATTTCGATGGGCTTTAATACTTCTCTTTGAGCTGTTTTTACAGCGCTTTCCTCTTCTTTTCCTTTTTGCAGGCTACGACGGTAATAGCCAGTGCAACTAAAGTACCTTCTTGAGCATTAAACTTATTTGTTTTCCGGATTAAACATATGTGCTACCCATTCTTTCCCCAGTCGGATTTTTCTTCCCGGTTCCAAATTTCAGGAAAAAAGATGACTTTCTGAAAACTTGGAGGTAAATAATCTCTCCAATTTGTTCCACCCGAGGCCTCTATGGTGTTATTATCTTTTCTCAGGTATCGGTATGCCGATCCCAGGTGCATCAATGGCCAGTTGACATTGGCGTTGACGTCCAGCGCTTTCATGGCTTCTGTAAGCGCGGGGTTTTCTTTTTCTCTCCGGGAAGCTGCTGATATTTCTGGTATATAGTACTGTTTTTTACTTCGTTGGCAATACGCATAAACCTTGGGTATATCGATATTCGAATTGTTTCAGTGTAAGCGTTTTTCTCCGTATCCTTATCAGTGGCTCCTTTTTTCCAATAGATATTTTCATATAGCGTATCCATGGGGTGCCTTCGTCATACAGGTGTCTTACCGAAGAATGGACCAGGTTTTCGAGTGGAGTAGCGTACAATTCGATCATGCGGTATTGTGCAGACTGGAATCCGCTTGCAGGTAGGAGCGACATGCGGTATTGCAGAAACTGCTCGGGCTCCATACCGTTGATCATCACTTCAAACGAAGTGATGAGGGCCTTGAAATACCGATTGATACGATCGATCTTTGTAATAAAGAAAGAAGCGGTCTGAAGCTTATCATCAATGATCTGTTTCTGTTCGTGGATAATGAGTTTAAAGTACAACTCCGTAATCTGGTGATACATGATGAAGATCTCTTCATCGGGAAAATGGGTTCGCGGTATTTGAAGGCTGAGCAGGGTATCGAGGTGAATATAATCCCATACGTGAGATAACGCTGGTGCAACAGGCCGTCGAGATAGGCCGAGATCCTGACCGGAATTTTTGTATTTGGCTTCTAACTGATGTATCCTTTCGGCAATTTCCGGTTTTATTTCCATGGTGTTAATCAACTTCTACTTTGAACTGATGTTTGAGCCCCCGAAGGCTTCAAGGTCTGCTTTAATAGAACCGACCCTCAGATCTGCCTTATACGCATGGGAAGCTTGTTGTCGTCATCCGATACCCATAAGGTCAAGCTGCCTTTCTCCTTAAAAACCCTTCCTGCCTGTACATAAGGTCGGAACTTTGTACAGGAAATTTTGCCAAATTAGTTTTTAAAACCTCTTTACCCAAGAACTTGAGCTTAAATTTAAAGCTTTCGTCGTCATCGAACAGCAAATCGAGTTCGGTCTCGTCCCCGACCTTCAGATTTTCGGTTTTATAATGGTTCCGGAGGTAGTACACCGCAGATAAAAGGTCTTGTATGTCCTTGTTTATCGGGATCGTAGTTGTTTTCTTATGTTTTTTATTGTTTACAACAGCCTGGTTGCTGGTATAATCGAAATTGATCTCCATATTTTTGGTATATCCGCCTTCGTCTATCTGCCGGATAAACCTGTATGGTCTGCCGTCTTTTTTGTCGAAATAGCTTTCGTAGGTGTCATCGACCTAAAAAACAGTCGTGCAAGACCCGTGGTACGGCCTTTGCCTACGACATGGAATACGGATCTACCATTAACACTGCTTCTTTGAGTTCCATGGTCGCGTAGCTGGCATTAAAAATGCCATAGTGTACACGGTATTGTAACCATTCGCCGGTAGTGAATGCATTTCCGGAATTCCCCTGTCCGTGGAGGTTTGTAATAAGATAAAAAAGTATGGAAGTAAAAAGAATTTTTTTCATCGTTGCTTTAATAATATCGTAAAAATAATAAATTGTAGCTATTCAAGCCCGATAGCCTGATAGTTATTAAACAGTCTGATAATTAAAAAATTGTAAATCCGCGGGTAAATTAGGGACGGAACATGTGATGAAATCAAGAAATTCCCTGGGATTTGGGGCAATGAGGTATTTGTTCATTGGGTTGATCTGGTCCGGGATGACCTGGTCGTCAGGTTATTCGGACAGGGTTTTGACTATTTGTCACCGCTGTGTCTTGTGAAATTATTCTGTAAATGGGCGTGAAGTTGTCCGGGGATTACGGTTTTCGAGGGAGAGAGGGGTGTAAAAAACAAGAGGCCCGGAAGATCCGGGCCTCTTAATTAACCAACCAAAACTTTAAATTATGAAAACTTTACTTAAAGTTACAAAAGGGCACCACCCCTTTTGATGATACAAAGATATGTCAGAAATCTGCATTTGGAAATGCTTTAAGAAACTTTAACGCAAAGCGGCGCAAAACAATATTTTTGTTAAGGAACTTTAGGTAGTTTGCAAAGAAAACCGTTCCTTGTTGATGGGTTGCTATGCCCTGTGAACACTGGGATCGCCCTGTTTTTATTTACGAAAACGTTGTAGTAGTTTCGCCCGCTGTTTCTCCCTGAAGTTTCGGTGCGGAAACGTTCCCGTAGCTATGTTACAAAAATAGAATAAAGCTTGATATATCCACCCCGAAAAGACCTGTTTTTCTCCTCGTTTTAAACAATGTTATTAACGGTGCAGGGCTTTCCTGTTTTTTTTACCTTTGGTTCTTATGGAATTTCCGAAAAAGTTAGCGAAAAGATTAGAGGAACGTGTGGATCGCGATGCATTGCGCAGACTTCCCGGGCCCGTGTCGGGGGTAGATTTCTCTTCCAATGATTACCTGGGACTTTCAAAATTGCCGGTAGTGGCAGAGGAAGCGGCCCGTATACTCCGGAAAAGCACGCCTGTCGGAAATGGCGCCACAGGATCTCGTTTGTTGACGGGGAATCATCTGTTGTACGCCGGGACCGAAGCTGTGCTTGCCGATTTTCACCGGGCAGAAGCCGCGTTGGTATTTAATTCCGGATATGATGCCAATATCGGTTTTTTTTCCAGCGTTCCGCAGCGGGGCGATATGGTGTTTTATGATGAGTGGATACACGCGAGTATTCGCGATGGCATGCAAATGGGGCTGGCAGACACTTATAAGTTCAGGCATAATGATATGGCCGATCTGGAGGATAAAATAGCGAGGGTTATTGACCGGTGTGCCACAAAAACCTGGGGGGACATTGTTATATTGTAACCGAATCGGTTTTTTCCATGGATGGCGATTCGCCCGATCTGGAAGCGATAGCAGGTCTTGCGGAAAAATACGAAGCTTACCTTGTGGTTGATGAAGCCCATGCCGTGGGAGTATTCGGAGATCAGGGAGAAGGCCTGGTACAGGAAAAAGGACTTCAGGATCGCGTTTTTGCGCGGATCGTTACCTTTGGTAAAGCTATGGGATGTCATGGTGCCGCTGTACTCGGGGCACAATCCTTAAAAGATTATCTCGTGAATTTTGCCCGGAGCTTTATGTATACAACCGCAATGCCCATGCATTCCCTCGCGGTTATACAGGCAGCTTACAGCAGGTTGGCCGATGCCTGGCCTGGACACGAACTCAGGCGTAATATCAGCTTTTTTAAGACTGTGGTCGAAGAACTGGGACTGACCTCAACTTTTGTCAATAGCGATTCTTCGATACATTGCTGTATTGTTCCGGGAAATGAAAGGGTGAAGAAAACAGCCCTGAAACTTCAGGAGCAGGGGTTGAGGTAAAAGCCATTCTTTCTCCTACGGTCCCTGCGGGGCAGGAACGTCTGCGTTTTTGCCTGCACAGTTATAATACGGAAAAAGAAATTTCTGAAGTTCTGAAGCTGTTGGCTAACTTTGTGCTTTAGAAAGACTGATTTTCCGATACCATTCGGAGCACTATTGTCTTTCGGAAAAAGAAAATAAAGCATGAACAGACACTTTTTTATAACAGGCATCTCTACCGAAGTCGGGAAAACCTTAGTTTCGGCCATTGTTACGGAAGCTCTTGAAGCCGATTACTGGAAGCCGATACAATCTGGAGATCTTGACGACTCGGATTCGCATAAGATAGAGCGGCTTATTTCCAACCCGAAAACAAAAATACATCCCAACAGTTACGCGCTGAAAACACCGATGAGCCCTCATGCGGCTGCGGATATTGACGGTGTCCGTATCGATACGACGAAAATCGTTACCCCGCAGACGGCGAATGACCTCGTTATAGAAGGTGCAGGAGGCTTGCTGGTACCACTCAATGAAAAAGAAACCATAGCCGATCTGATAAAACCCGGGTATAAGGTGATACTGGTATCGCGGAATTATCTCGGAAGTATCAATCACACATTACTCTCTGTCGAAGCTTTAAAGCACAGGGGATCGATGTATCCGGTATTCTCATCAGCGGAGATGAAAGCCCGTCGACAGAAAGTATCATCGTCAAGATGTCCGGGGTGTCTATTATCGGAAGGATTGCAGAAGAATCTCATTTCGATAAGGCGGTGGTCAGGAAATATGCGGATATTCTCGCGCCTGTTCTTTCGGCACTTTAATCGATTCTTTGGTATATCTGGGCTTCCCCGATCTGTTTTAATAGTCGGTAGCGTTGTGCGAGTACTTTTTTAAAATAAATGTTATCCGGTGTGTCGTCCTGGATAAAGGGTATTTTCCCCCGTTCCGTAACAATGATTTCCGGATTTATCACCGAACATATATAACGCAGTTCTTCGATACTGTCTTTTCTGGGGTTGTCGTAGAACGGGTATAACTGTTCGCGGTCGAGATTTGAAGGATGTGTAACCGATTTGGTCGGTGGTTGCTCGTCTATAAGCCAGTAACCAATATGGTTTTCGAGAAAAAATACGGATTGAACATCACCCACATGGTTCCTGATGTACCTGGGAACTTCGATTCCTTCGCCGTTATACAGGGATTTTCCGTCCAGGACACGGTCTCCGAGAACAATGTATTCCTTAACAGGTTCAAACTGTATCAGAAGAATGACCGCGGCAGCGACGGGAGTGTATGCCACTTTTGCAAACCAGTGAATATGGCTTACGACAACGGCCAGGGGCAGGATAAGAAAGGGATATAGTTGTATGAGATAATGACTGTTGACCTCTCCGGATTGAATAAAAGAAACCATGGTCCCGGCCAGGCCGAGCAGGATATAGGTGTAGTTTTTGCACCACTTGGGGAAACATCTTTTTTTACGGTTGATAAAAATGAGAAGACCGATAACAGCTATGAATGGTATAAGGTCTTTAAAGGCCTTGATGTTATTGGCAGGGTCCGGGGTGTCGTAATGAAGCGGCGCCATGATGACGGATTCCCACCATACCTCCAGCAACCCCTCGGCATAGTAGGGGAGGGCGGTTAAAATGAAAGGTATTGCAACTCCGATACCGTATATAACTCCACTCTTTAGACAGGTGACAGTGTTTTTCTCACGGAATTCAAAAACATGAGTCCCAGTCCTGTAAATAATATGGGATAAGCCAGGTTCAGTTTTATCATGGCAGCAATACCAAAGAAGAATCCGGCTGTAAAAATATGCCTGTTTTCGTGGCCTTGATCAGAAACCAGAATCCTGGGACTGAAAAAAGCATCGACAGATGCTCGGTCATGACCCCCTGGACATTCCCGAAAAGGCTGGATAGGAATACGTAAAGCATTCCGCACCAAAACCCTACTTTTCTTCCGGAAATACGATCCCCTATTTTAAACAGGTATAGTGAAGTTATAGCAACGCAAATGGTGCCGGCCAGGCGTATGGCGATAAAGCTTTTCCCGAAGATTTTAATGATAATGGCAAAGAATAAAAAGGCCAGGGGAGGTTTCAGGTCCCAGAGATGAGTATAAGGCAGGTGGCCTTCCGCCCAGGATTGTCCCATGAGAATAAAGGTGCTTTCGTCCCGGTCTATATAATCCCGAAAGAAGAAAGGAAAGCGGATAAACAAAGCTGCTCCCAGGAAAATCAGGAATATCTGATATAATTTGAGGGGGCAGTACCTGATGTTAATCCCTTGTTTTAATACGTTCAACGTTAGTCAGTTTTAGCTACAATTCTCATCTTTGCAAGATAATATAAATAACGAGTTGGCATGAAAAATATTTCAGAACGTGATAAAAAGCATCTCTGGCACCCTTTGACACAGCATAAACTACACCCGGAATCCCTTGCTGTTACCAGAGCCAAAGGAGCTGTGCTTTATGACGAAAACGATAAAACTTATATAGATGGTATAGCTTCATGGTACACCTGTGTGTACGGGCATTGTAATGATTTTATCATACAAAAAGCCTATGAGCAGATGCAACGGCTGGATCATGTGGTGTTCAGCGGCTTTACACATGAGCCTGCGGTAGCGCTGAGTGAAGCACTCATGGATATACTGCCTGACAACCAGGAAAAGCTTTTTTTCTCGGATAACGGTTCCACAGCTTCCGATGTCGCTATAAAGATGGCTTTACAATATCATTTTAACCGGGGAACAAGCGAAATGTGCTGGTCGCTTTCGAAGAAGGTTTTCACGGCGATACCTTTGGTGCCATGTCTGTTTCCGGACTGTCGGTATATAACGGTCCTTTTGAAGATTTTTTCCTGTCCGTAGAGCGTATACCGGTTCCGGACGGAAAGAATAACAGGGAGGTTGCAGATAAGCTTCGGAGCATTGTAGAAAAGGGCACTGTGGCTGGTTTTATTTATGAGCCTCTGGTGCAGGGTGCCGCTGCCATGAAAATGCACGATGCCGAAGGGCTGAACGCACTGATCGGTATATGTAAAGAACACGATGTCGTAACTATAGCGGATGAGGTGATGACCGGTTTCGGAAAAAACGGGTAAGTACTTCGCTTCCGAATATATGCGGCATAAACCGGATATCATGAGTATGTCCAAGGCACTTACGGCAGGAATGTTGCCTATGGCAATTACCAGTTGTACACAGGAGATCTATGATGCTTTTTACAGTGATGATATATCCAAAGGCCTGTTCCACGGGCATACGTACTCTGCAAACCCGGTCGCCTGCTCGGTAGCGCTGGCCGGAATTACCCTGCTGAGATCGGAAGAAATGCAGGCCCATATACAAAGAGTAACGGAGGCACATCGCAGGTTTGACGAGGAGATAAAACATCATCCAAAAGTAGCTTCAACCAGGCAGCTGGGGGTGATCTACGCGCTGGATCTCCGTGTAAAAATGGAGCGCTACGGCAACCTGAGGGATAAGCTTTTCCGTTTTTTTATGGGGAACGGTGTATTTTTAAGACCTCTGGGGAATACGATCTATATTCTGGCGCCCTATGTCGTAACCGATGAGCAGTTGCAGCAAATTTATAATGTTATCGGGAGGGCACTCGACGAGGTGTTGTAACATATTTTAGCCTTGTATTCGTGTGGGAAAAGGATTTCTTTCTGAAGTGTAAAAATTTTTTGAGGGCGTAGGTGAAACGAATCCGAAAATGATATACATTCGTAGTATGATATGTGTACTTTAAATGATTCATCCGCATACCGAGCTGCAATTTATTTCAGATGAAATGGGTTACGGCGTAGTGGCTACCAAGTTGATCCCAAGGGAACAATTACCTGGGTCCAGGATAAGCTGGACATTGTGCTCTCTTCCGCTCAGATCGATGCTATGAGCGATTTTACAAGAATATTCTCGACTTTTACACTTTCCGGAACAACAAGGGAGATTATGTCCTTTGCTGGGACCATGCCAAGTATGTAAATCACAGTTTCCGGAGCAATTGTCTCACCACACCTTATGACTTTGAAATTGCTATCAGGGACATTTACCCGGGAGAACAATTGACCGACGATTATGGTTACCTGAATATTTCCCGTCCGTTTCGTGAATACGGGAAGGTACGCGAAGGCGAATCGTATATCCGGATGACCTGTTGAAATATCATAAGAAATGGGATAAATCCATCGCGGAAGCCTTTGTACATATTACCGATGTAGAACAGCCTTTAGAGGAAATACTGGCCCCGGATATTCTCGAAAAAATAAAAAATATCAGCCAGGGAGAGGAAACACTGGACTCTATATTGTCCTGCTACTTTCAGGAAGGGGAGGATAATTGATTACCTTTGCAGGCAAAAAGTTTTGCATACACCAATATCGATTACGGCAGTAGCCTCGGTCTCCGCATTGGGAAAGGACCGGGGTTCCGTATGGGAAAGTTACCGGAAACCTGACCACCTTATTACAGAAAGAGATTTCGGCTTTGATAAAGCTTTTGTATCCGCACTTTCCGATCTTGAAGACGAAGAAATCGGCAAGGTAAAGCGTGCGGATCTAAAATATAAGAACCTGGATAATTCGGTGCTTTTTGCCTTATATGCCTCCAGAATGGCAGCTGACCTGGCAGGTTGGGGTAAAGGAGCGGTCTTCGGTGTAAATATCGGGTCTTCGAGAGGGGCAACAGGACTTTTCGAGAGTTACCACCGGGAATTCCTGGAGCGCGGTAAGACCAGTACGCTCGCATCGCCGACAACTACCCTGGGTAATATTTCTTCCTGGGTAGGCCATGACCTGCAGACCAACGGTCCGCAGATTTCCCATTCCATAACCTGTTCTACGGCCTTGCATGCCTGTTAAACGGTGTGGCCTGGATACGCTCGGGTATGGTTGATAAGTTTCTTGTAGGAGGCAGCGAAGCCCCGTTAACCCCTTTTACGATCGCCCAGATGAAAGCCTTAAAGGTGTATTCGAGAGGATCGGATGGCGGTTACCCGTGTCGTGCCCTGGATATGAACAAGACAGCTAATACCATGGTGCTCGGTGAGGGTGCCGCGGTGGCTTGCCTTGAACGGGGAGAGGTTAACCAGGCCCTGGCAGTGATCGAAGGTGTCGGGTATGCCACGGAAGTTCTTCAGCATAATACATCGATCTCTGCTGATGCAGACTGTTTTCAGGATTCCATGCGAATGGCGTTGGGGGAAATAGCACCTGGTAGTGTGGATGCGGTGGTCATGCATGCTCCGGGTACGATTAAAGGAGATAGTTCCGAGTATAATGCCATCAGGAAAGTATTCGGAGAAAAAATGCCTGCACTGACTACCAATAAATGGAAAGTAGGACATAGTTTCGGGGCTTCCGGAATGCTCAGCCTGGAACTCGGAGTGCTGATGATCTCGGAGAACAGTTTTGTGCCCGTCCCTTTCGGGGCTGCCCAGGAATGGTCCGGAAAGGTGGAAAGAGTAATGATCAATGCGGTAGGTTTCGGAGGAAATGCGGTGAGTGTGTTACTGAGGCGGTGTTAAGAGCACTCGTAGTACGATATAAAAAAAGGACAAGCATTTCGGGCTTGTCCTTTTTTATGTGAATGATTATATAAGCTTATTTAACGCTGGCTTTCAGTACTCCCGGTTCATTCTTGCGATGTTTTCCAGGGAGATCCCTTGGGGCACTCTATTTCACATGCTCCGGTATTGGTACAGTTCCAAAACCTTCCAGGTCCATTTGTTTTACCATGTTCAGCACGCGTTCGGTAGCCTCTATACGACCCTGGGGTAGCAGGGCAAACTGTGATACCTTGGCAGAGGTAAAGAGCATAGCGCTGGCATTTTTACACGCGGCTACACAGGCTCCGCAGCCGATACAGGTCGCCGCATCGAAAGCTTTGTCCGCTTTTCTTTTCTACCGGTATAGCGTTGGCATCCTGGGTGTTTCCGGAAGTGTTGACAGAGATGTATCCCCCGGCGTGTTGTATCCTGTCGAAAGCACTGCGGTCTACCACGAGATCCTTGATTACGGGAAAAGCTTTGGCGCGGAAAGGTTCGATATAGATAGTGTCCCCGTCTTTGAATTTACGCATGTGCAACTGGCAGGTAGTAATGGCTCTGCCGGGACCGTGAGGCTCCCCGTTGATCTGAAGAGAGCACATACCACAAATACCTTCACGGCAGTCATGGTCGAAAGCTACGGGCTCTTTTCCTTCGTTTATCAACTGGTCATTGAGAATATCCAGCATTTCCAGGAAAGAGCTATCCGGTGAAATGTTCTCTACTTTGTATGTTTCCATGGCCCCTTTCGCATCTGCGTTTTTCTGGCGCCATATTTGTAGTGTGAGATTCATTTGTTAATTCGTTATGCGTTATACTATTATTGAGACCGGGGCCCCGCTACGGAACCTTATTAAAGCTCCTTGTTTGAAATGCACGGCATGCATCGCTTATTATGGAGACGCCGCTTATGGCGTCTTTATGCCTATTTGTAGGAACGCGTTTTCAGTTCCACATTATCGAATTTAAGATCCTCCTTGTGCAGGATGGCTTCGGAAGGTTTGCCGGTATATTCCCATGCGGCCACGTAGGTAAAGTGTTCGTCGTCTCTCCTGGCTTCACCTTCTTCTGTTCGGTACTCTTCCCTGAAATGTCCTCCGCAGGATTCGTTTCTTTCGAGGGCATCGCGTGCAAACAGTTCTCCCAATTCGAGGAAGTCGGCAACACGGCCTGCTTTTTCGAGTTCCTGGTTGAATTCGTTCGGAACTCCGGGAACACGGACTTCTTTCCAGAACTGTTCGCGAAGTTCGGCGATTTCATGGATAGCTTCCGAAAGTCCCTGCGCATTTCTGGCCATTCCCACCTTGTTCCACATAATGTGCCCGAGTTTTTTGTGGAAATAGTCTACAGAGTGTTTTCCGTTATTATTGATGAGTTGTGAAATACGATCGGTCACGTGCTTCTCCGCAGCATCAAATTCGGGGGTATTTGTAGGGATGGGACCGGTACGGATATCGTCCGCAAGATAGTCGCCGATAGTGTATGGCAATACGAAGTAGCCGTCTGCAAGTCCCTGCATCAATGCGGAAGCCCCGAGGCGGTTGGCTCCGTGATCGGAGAAGTTGGCTTCTCCGATGGCATATAACCCCGGTACAGTAGTCATCAGGTTGTAGTCTACCCATATACCACCCATAGTGTAGTGTACGGCAGGATAGATCTTCATCGGTGTCTTGTACGGGTTGTCGTCTGTGATCTGCTGGTACATGTCAAAGAGGTTGCCGTACTTGGAGGCTACGACCTCTTCTCCGAGTTGCAGGATCTTTTCCCTGGAGGGGTTGTGTACCCCTTGTATATGAGCCTGTTCTTTACCGTAACGTTCTATGGCAGATGAAAAATCGAGGAATACTCCTTCGTTGGTGCTGTTGTTGATGATTCCGAATCCGGCATCGCAACGTTCTTTGGCAGCCCTCGAAGCCACATCTCTCGGTACGAGGTTACCGAAAGAAGGATATCTTCGTTCCAGGTAATAATCCCTGTCTTCTTCTGCAATGTCCGTAGGTTTTAATTTTCCTTCGCGTACGGCTTTGGCATCTTCCAGTTTCTTCGGTACCCAGATACGTCCGTCGTTACGAAGCGATTCGGACATCAGGGTCAGTTTTGACTGTTGGTCGCCGTGTACAGGGATACAGGTAGGGTGTATCTGCGTGTAGCAAGGATTGGCGAAATACGCCCCGCGCTTGTGTATTTTCCATGCTGCGGTAGCATTGGAGCCCATGGCATTGGTAGAGAGGAAGAATACGTTACCGTATCCGCCGGAAGCAATGACTACGGCGTGCGCCGAATGTCTTTCGATTTCACCGGTGATGAGGTTTCTTGCAATAATTCCTCTTGCCTTACCGTTTACCAGTACTACGTCGAGCATTTCGTGACGGTTGTACATGGTGATCTTCCCTTTGGCGATCTGCCGGTTCATGGCAGAATAGGCGCCCAAGAGCAATTGCTGTCCGGTTTGTCCCTTGGCATAGAATGTCCGGGAGACCAATACTCCCCGAAAGACCGGTTGTCCAGGAGTCCGCCGTAATCACGGGCAAAAGGTACGCCCTGGGCGACACACTGGTCTATAATATTGGCGGAAACTTCCGCAAGCCGGTACACGTTGGCTTCGCGGGAACGATAGTCTCCTCCTTTGATCGTATCGTAAAACAAGCGGTAAACGGAATCTCCGTCTCCCTGGTAATTCTTGGCAGCGTTAATACCTCCCTGGGCAGCGATAGAGTGTGCCCGTCGGGGAGAATCCTGATAGCAAAATGCTTTTACATTATATCCCAATTCGGCCAGGGTTGCTGCTGCTGATCCGCCGGCAAGCCCCGTACCCACGATGATAACATCGATCTTACGTTTGTTGGCAGGATTGACCAGCCGTATATTGTTCTTATAATTAGTCCACTTGTCTGCGAGAGCGCCTTGTGGTGTTTTGGAATCTAAAGAAGCCATAATTGCGAATTATAGTGAATTGAAATAATGAAAAAGAGCGATGAAAATAAATCCTAACGGGATAAGTATAGCATACGCCTTTCCAATTTTTGAACCGCAGGGGTGTACTTATTGTTGAATCCGACCGACTGAAAAGCGGAACTGAACCCGTGCAAAAGGTGCAGGGCCAGGAAAACAAAAGCCAGACAGTACAAACCTACTCTTACGGGATCACGGAATTTAACCACGAGTTCCCCGAAATATCTGTTGGGATCTTCCGGCAGTGCATGAACATATTTGTGCGCAATCTCCGGAAACCAGAAATCGTAGAAGTGAAGCCCCAGGAAAGCAAGGATCACTATACCGCTGTATATCATGTTCCTGGACATCCAGGAAGAATTGGCATTACCGTTGTACTTGACGTATTTTACATTTCGGGCACTCTTATTCCGGACCTCGAGAATGAATCCCATAACAAAGTGGAACACAACACCAAAAATAAGTATGGGTTGCATGACAAACTGTATCAGAGGATTGGTTCCCATAAAGTGGGACAGTTCATTGAACATGTCGGCACTGAGGACCGAACTGAAGTTAATTAAAAAATGTTGTAAAAGAAAAATTAACAGGAAAAGCGCAGAAAGTGCCATGGAAACCTTTCTGGCAATGGAGGATTTTATAATTCACTCATCGGTTTTGTAGTTTTTTAACCTGACAAAAATACTGCGGAAGAAGATTTTGGCAAAACTTTGGCTCTTGTTTTCTCGGGAATTTAGAATGAGTATAAAGAAGGAGGTGTTTTTTAAAGTGTAATTTCTGAAGAAGTACAGCCTTCCCGAAAAGGGAGAGGAAATGTCCAGGAGAGGTTTTGCAGGACACTTTGTTACATTTTAAACTTTAGGAGAATAAAATATAGAGTTCTGATACAAATTTATACTTTTGTTTGGTGGCGATAGTGCCGCAAATATCAATTTTCAAAATATTTTCCGAATATGAAATACGACCCTATAGACAGGAATCTGTTTGTGAAAAACCGCGCCAAGTTTACCGCAAAAATGAAACCCAAGAGTATAGCGGTTTTTAACAGTAACGATATTTATCCCATAGGTGCGGACAGTACTATGCCTTTTCAGCAGGCCAGGGACATTTTTTACCTGAGTGGGGCAGACCAGGAGGAGACCATCCTCGTACTTTTTCCGGATGCGTCAGATGCCAGGCACCGGGAAATACTCTTTGTCCGGGAGACCAATGAACACATAGCGATCTGGGAAGGTGCAAAACTGGACAAAGAAAAGGCCTTTGAGGTGAGCGGTATCAAAACCGTATACTGGCTTAAGGATTTCGAAAAGGTTTTCTTCGATATTATGACCGAAGCCGAAACAGTTTATTTCAATACGAACGAACACTATCGCCAGGCGGTAGAAACCCAGACTCGCGAAGACCGCTTTATCCGTTGGTGCAAGGAAAAGTTTCCGGCACATCAATGGGAGAAAAGCAATCCCATACTCCAATACATCAGAGGGATAAAGGAGCCCCAGGAGATCGAACTCATGCGGCAGGCCTGCGAAATTACCGAGAAAGGATTTAAGCGGGTGCTCGGTTTTGTCAAACCCGGTGTGTGGGAATATGAGATCGAGGCCGAGTACATGCATGAGTTTCTTCGGAACCGGTCCAGAGGATTTGCCTATACGCCTATCATAGGCTCGGGGTTCAGTGCTTGTGTACTTCATTATATAGAGAATAATCAGCAATGCAAGGACGGAGATATGCTGCTGATGGATGTAGGGGCAGAATACGCTAATTACTCCAGCGATATGACCCGTACCATCCCTGTAAACGGACGCTTTACAAAACGGCAGAAAACGGTGTATATGCCGTGCTCCATGTGAAAAAGGAGGCTACGAAAATGCTGGTACCCGGCACGCTCTGGGCCGAATATCATAAAGAAGTAGGAAAGATAATGACTTCCGAACTGCTGCGTATCGGGCTGCTCGACAAAGCGGAGGTACAAAATGAAAACCCGGACTGGCCGGCATACAAAAAGTATTTTATGCACGGAACCTCCCATCATATCGGACTGGATACCCACGATTACGGTGCCTTAAAGACCCCGATGACCGCTAATATGGTATTTACCGTAGAACCCGGTATATATATACCCGAAGAAAATATGGGAATACGACTGGAGGATGATATGGTGATCCAGGAACAGGGAGAACCCGTGAACCTGATGAAAAACATTCCGCTTGAAGTTGAAGAGATCGAAGCGTATATGAATAAATAACCGGTTTCCCGGACCGTATATAAGGGCCGACCGGAGTGTTGGCCTTTTTTAATTTTTTTTTTGCGGCAAAACAAAAAAAATGCGTAATATTGCCCCCTGAAACGGAATAAATATAATTCTGTTATTCATATTGACATTCGGGGATGTAGCTCAGTTGGCTAGAGCGTTTGACTGGCAGTCAAAAGGTCGTGGGTTCGAATCCCATCTTCTCCACATAGCGGGATTTCCTTGTGAAATTCCGCTTTTTTTTGTAAACAAATAATCCTTTTTGTTTCATTTTCAGGTGATTATGACTTAGTGGATTTAGCTTTGTCGGGGTTCGATAGATGCCATTTTTATAGTATAAGTTATTATCGAACACCGTTTTGACAAACTCTCTTTTCTTTAAAATATCTGCCGAAGTATAGATATAAGCCATATCCGTTAGAAGATCAAGGTTTTTGTTTAAGAAGTCAAATGTCTTTATTTGGAAACTGCCATATTAGTAAAGACGGAGTCGTTTCGATTAAAACTACCTTTTCTACGAAAGTCTATGTGATTCAGAATTATATTTTACTTGTGCTTTCGGATTGATGTTTTTGTGTCTTTTCGTGCTTAGTTTTTTGATTCACAAAGAACCTTTGGGATACAGTTTTTTATAGCTATTTTATGTGTTATGTCATTGTTTGGAGGTTTCTTTTTTTTGCTTTTCTTATATTCATTGTCAGGTACCAACTAACGACGAGTTCAATTATTTGATCTCAGATTACAAAACCTAATAGGATATTTTCACTTCCCCCATTTTATTAAAACAATTAAATCGAAATTTTAACAAAACTGTAACCTCCCGGAGAATTATTCGTCTTATAATGCGTGGGATATGATTTACGAATCAAAAATGTTATTTGTGTCTTTAACCAACTTGTGGTGTTGAAAATTATTTTAAACGAATATAAAAATGAACAAGAGACTTCAAATTCTTTTCCTGTTGCTATGTATGTATGGTGGTTATAGAGTCACTGCTCAGGATACCGTTCAAAAAATACCTCTCAATGGACTATTGGATTCTATTGATTCCAAAGTGTTGGGACAGAAGCGGTATATAGAAGTATTTATCCCATCCGATCATACTCCTGAAAGCACAAATGCCTATGATGTATTGTATGTGCTCGATGGTGGCAACTGGAATACGGGTTTGGTAAAACAAACCCAGCACTTTGTGGAAGGAGAAGGCAATATGCCATCTACTATTATTGTAAGCGTAATGGGTATTGACAGAGAAAAGGAGCTCACACCCACACATTTGGAAAATTGGAAGGGATCTGGTGAGGGGGGGAAATTCCTCCGTTTATAAAAAGTGAGCTCGTACCCTATGTAGATAAAAAATATCCTTCCAATGGTGACAATACACTTTGGGGGCATTCTTTGAGCGGAATGTTTGTACTATATGCCATGTTACAGGAAACCAGCACATTTAAATCCTATATTGCAGTAGATCCCAGCCTTTGGTGGATGAGTTGTACATACCGAAAATGGCGGCCGGCAAATTGTCTGCTTTGAACGCCAACAATGTAACCCTGTTCATTGCAGGCAGGGAGGGAACTGCTTCTAATGAAATGAAGATTGATACCATGGAAACCGTCCTCAATGAAAGGCACCTGAAAATCTGAAATGGAAAGTAGCGTTGTACCCCAATGAATCGCATAGTTCCATTCGGCTAAAAAGCACTTACGATGGATTAAAGTTTACCTATGATGGGCTGACCAGCCACATTGAATTCCATCCGATGAACGGTATTGTCATGAAAGACAAACCCATCTCTATTTGGTATTTTGAAGATACGGACCGTGTGCACTATACCTTCGGTGGAACGGTTCCAACCCCTGCCTCTCCAAAGGCAAAGCCGGAGATTCTTCTTTCCGGTCCCGCCAAGGTTTACTATAAACGTTTTACTAACCGAAGTAGATATGACAAAACTGCCATTGGTGACTTTACGACCGGAGACATAATCCAGTCCTGTCCAAAACCAAAAAATCTGGACCCGGGTGGGTTTAAATATGCATATTATGAGGTGGGTGAAGATAAATGGCCTGATTTTAAAAGCTTGAAACCCGTAAAGACCGGGGTGGCCAATGAAGATTTTAATGTTGATGACCTTCCGCGGAAAGACCATTTTGCACTGCTGATGGACGGTTATCTGGAAACAAAGGAAGACGGTTACTACATTTTTCTTTTTGAAGCTGACAAACATTCAAAACTCTACTTGGATAACAAACCAATCATAAAATGGGAAGGCGATTACAGGAAGCGGACGTACTCGTATATTATGCCACTCTCTAAAGGTTTTCATTCCCTACGAATCGAATATCGCTGTTTAAATAAGGATTTCAAGTTACGGTTGAGCTATTTAACACCGAGCAACTTCGATACAAAGGATGTAGTTTCAATTCCTTTTGAATTGCAGTACAGGGCAAAGTAAAGGACCTGATAGCTGGTCAAGCCCAATAAAATGTTTGCTAATCTCATATTTTGGTTATTTTTTGCTTTGTATGTCACTTATCGGCATACCTGAAATTTGATGCGCTCAACAAACATGTCAACAAAACCTTGATTACCATAAAACTTTAATCTAAAGAATTCCTCGGGGCTTGCCCCGGGATAGTTTATTTTTGAGTCCCCTGAGTTTTACTATTCATGATGATTTTCGGTTCTTATCTTTGAAATAATCACTGTCGGCCAGAGCCACCTTGTAAAAGCAGGGGGTATCCCATTACATGTTTGAAAAAATTATTGATGCGAATTTTGGAGAATTAGCAGTATCTTTTTTTAATCTATATTAAATAAGGGTTGGTTCTTTTTACCCCTGATGATGTCATAATGTTCTCCAGTATTCCTAAAATGGAAAGAATAGAACTTATTCATTTGGATTTTATTTAGCAGGCCTGGGGATAGATAGTAACAGAAAATTACCAAATACAATTTTGGGATGTACTTCACAGACATGTGAGAAGGGCAATTAATCTGGTGTAAATAAAAAAGGGTTGAAGAGAAAAATTCGTATTCAACCCGGTGAGGTGGGCTCAAGCGGGCCTCTATTTAGAACCTTTGTATCAAATGAGTAGTTTTCACACAATACAAATAGATCATAAAAAATAATATACTGAAAGTTATCTGTCAATCCAAAATGTTTTCACTCTGAAAGCTCGCATAAAAGTTCCAAATCTTCTAAAAATTGGTTCGAGATTTGTATCTTTGGGTTCACTAAGCGGGATTTCTTTTTGATATCCCGCTTTTTTGTAAACAACTAATCCTTTTTGCCTGATTTTTACCATGCTCATGGCTTTCCCTGTGTTTTGGAAGAACCGGTCAGGTTGATCAACTAAAAGATAATCTACTGCTTTATAGCGTTTCGTGATAAATGTCTGGAGTTTAACGAAAATCTGTCCGGTCGGATGTTCTTACACTTTGCCTAATACCGATAAAAGAATCTATAGGTTTCACACGATGAATCCTTAACTACTCCTTGGTATGGAGTTCCTGTCCTTCAGTGGAACTATTGCTCTGATCTAAACAACTAAAATACACATATCTAACAACCTTCTTTATGATGTCAATATTTAATGGTAATTAATGTAATTGCCTAACTCTATACTTTCTATGTTTAAGTTTTGTTTTATGTTTTGAAAAAAACTTACGATATGATAGACGAAGAAAATCTTTGATTGATAAGTCCCTCGGACGCCTGTAATTTACAAGTCCAATCAACCCTTACCTATCGGTATAGAACAGCAATGAACTCACAATGTCCCCCCTTTGGAAACATAATAGCCCCCTGAATATATTTTTTCATACGAGATTTGAGGTCTGAATATTTTGTTGAAACCCTTTCTGACCTATCCAATGAAAAACTCAAAGAAATTACTAAATTTATTGATGTTGCTGATCTTTACGGCATGTGCAGAATCTCTTTATCAAAAGACTGATGATGGTGTCATTATCAACATAAAACAACCGCAGGAAACCGGGGCCCGAAAAGTTCGTTTGCGGGTGTTGGGAGATGAGCTGATCCATGTTTCCGCTACCCCGGAAAAGGAATTTCCCCGGGATTCCAGCCTGATCATTGTCCCCGGACTTCAGACAGTTCCTTTCACCATAGACGATACCGGTGATTCCATTACCCTGAGCACGGCAAAGCTGAAAGCAACAGTATCCAAATCGGATGGCGGCATACGGTTCAAAGATAAGACTGACAAGGTAATACTGGCCGAAAAGCAAGGTGGGGGCAGGTCATTTACACCTATTGAAGCAGATCATACAAAAGGCTACTCGGTACGCCAGCTGTTTGATTCCCCTGACGACGAAGCCTTTTACGGCCTGGGGCAGCACCAGTCCGATGAGTTCAACTATAAAGGAAAGAGCGAAGAGTTGTTCCAGTACAACACCAAGGTTTCCGTACCTTTTGTGATTTCCAACAAGAACTACGGCCTCCTGTGGGACAGCTATTCCTTAAGCCGTTTTGGCGACAGCCGGGAGTACAGGCAATTGAATGAAACATTTGCATTATATGACAAAGAAGGGCAACAGGGCGGGTTAACAGGCACCTACGTATCACCCGCCCCGGAAAGAACGAGACTGGAACGCAAAGAAGAATCCCTCTGTTTTGAGGATATAAAAGGTATAAGGAATTTACCCGAAAACTTTCCTTTAAGAGAAGCTGATGTAACCTACGAAGGCGCTATTGAAGCACAGCATGACGGCACCTACCGGTTTATCCTGTATTATGCCGGGTATGTCAAGGTTTACCTGGATGACGAATTGGTGGTGCCCGAACGCTGGCGGACTGCCTGGAACCCGAACAGCTATAAATTTACTTTTGATCTGAAAGCCGGCAAAAAGGTCCCCTTACGGATCGAATGGAAACCGATGGGGGAAAGTCGTACCTGGGTCTGAGGGTGCAACCGCCCCTGGAAGAAGAAGAACGGGGCAGCCAGGTGTGGTGGAGTGAAATGAACAAGAAAATGGATTACTACTTTGTCTATGGCGAATCTATGGACGAGATCATCGGGGGCTACCGGACACTGACCGGAAAATCCCAGATCATGCCCAAATGGGCCATGGGCTTCTGGCAAAGCCGGGAACGATACAAGACCCAGGACGAAATATTAGGGACACTTAAAGAATTCCGGGACCGCAAAATTCCGATCGACAATATTGTCCTCGATTGGAACCACTGGCCCGAAGACGCCTGGGGAAGCCATGAATTTGATAAAAGCCGTTTTCCGGACCCCAAAGGCATGGTAGATTCTATCCATGCCATGCACGGGAAAATGATGATCTCCGTGTGGCCCAAGTTTTATACGACCACCGAACACTACAAGGAGTTTGACAGTAAAGGTTGGATGTACAGGCAAGCCGTGAAAGACAGTATCCGGGACTGGGTAGGGCCCGGATATGTAGGTTCTTTCTACGATGCCTACGCTCCCGGTGCCCGAAAGCTGTTCTGGGACCAGATATACGAACATTACTACCCATTGGGCATAGATGCATGGTGGATGGATGCCAGCGAACCGAATATACTCGACTGTACGGATATGGAATACCGCAAAGCACTTTCCGGCCCTACGGCTTTGGGTTCTTCCACAGAATATTTTAATGCTTATGCACTGATGAATGCAGAAGCGATTTATGAAGGGCAACGCAGTGTTGACCCGGATAAACGTGTATTTTTACTGACCCGTTCCGGCTTTGCCGGGTTACAGCGTTATTCTACTGCCACATGGAGCGGCGATATTGCAACCCGCTGGGAAGATATGAAAGCCCAGATCTCTGCCGGGCTTAATTTTGCCATGAGTGGCATTCCCTACTGGACCATGGATATCGGGGGCTTTTGTGTGGAAAGCCGCTATGTCGATGCACAACTGGAATATGACAGAAGCGGAAAGGAAAATGCCGACCTGAAGGAATGGCGCGAACTCAATGCCCGGTGGTATCAGTTCGGCGCTTTTGCTCCCTTATACCGGGCACACGGGCAATTTCCGTATCGCGAACCCTGGCATATCGCTCCCGAAGGGCATCCGGCATACGATGCTATACTGTACTATACCGATCTGCGCTACCGGTTGATGCCTTATATCTATACCCTGTCCGGAATGACCTATTTTGACGATTACACCATGATGCGGCCCCTGGTCATGGATTTCGGGCAGGACAAAAAGGTAGAGAATATAAGCGACCAGTTTATGTTTGGCCCTGCATTTATGGTATGCCCCGTTTACCAATACCAGGCACGGAGCCGGGAAGTTTATTTTCCCGAAGGAACAAACTGGTATGATTTCTACACAGGGCAATCCATTTCGGGAGGACAACGGTTAAAAGTGGATGCCCCCTATGACCGTATCCCCTTGTATATCCGCGAAGGTGCCATCATCCCGGTTGGTCCCGATATACAGTACAGTGATGAGAAACCGGCAGAAACCATTGTGCTGTATGTTTACCAAGGACAAAACGGCAGTTTTACACTGTATGAAGATGAAGGGATAAACTACAATTACGAAAAAGGGGACTATTCAACCATCTCTTTTAATTATAATGACACCGAGGGGACGCTAACCATCGGGGAGCGAAAAGGGAAATTTGACGGCATGCTCACGGACCGGAAATTTATTATTGTACCGGTGAGCAGGGAAAACCCCCGGGCATTTCAATACACTGGTGAGGGGAAACAGGTAAATTATGACGGGAGACAACAGATCATAGAATTGTAATTGTTACATTTTTTATATCTTAGGCGACCCTGGTTTTCAATGAGGCAAGGAGATGAGAGCATTTATCAAAATATTAGGCATACTTGTTATGGGGCTGATGGCTACCATTCGGGCCGCGGGGCAATCTCCTTACATATTCCATCATCTCACCACCGGGGACGGGCTTTCCAATAGCCATGTCAACGCTATTTTAAAAGACAGCTACGGGTTTTTATGGGTAGGAACGGCATCGGGATTAAACCGCTATGACGGCTACGGATTCAAAACTTATACCTCAAGGCCCGGTGAGCCCGGCACAATGTCGGCAAATAACATCTGGGAATTGCAGGAAGACGGTCTCGGTAATATCTGGGTCAGGAGTTACACGTATATGGTGTATAACCGCGACAAGGACAATTTCATTACGGATGTCCCCGGTTTTTTGCAGGATCTGGGTATTTCCGTAGACCGCAATTATAAAGTTTATGTAGACAGGGAAAAGGACCTGTGGGTACTGAGCGGACAAAAAGCATACCTGTACGATACCCGTAAAGAAACTCTGAAGGTCTTTAACATTAAAATGCGGGTGGATGAAGTGGTAACCGCCGGGTTAAGCGATAACGGGAACACTTTGTATGGCATGCTGAAACCGGGATTTATGTGGCAGATGGATAAACGCACCGGTAACCAGGCGGTATTTGAATTAAAACATATCACAAAACCGGAATGGTACAACAAAATATACGCTGATAACCGCGGCGGATTATGGCTGTTGTCCGGCAGAACCGACCTGATCTACTACCGGAAAAGCGCGGATTCGGATTGGGAGAAATTGCTGTTGAGTTCCGTGAGCGGATCACGGCGCAATAGAGTATTAAATATGCTGGACGATGAGAACGGCCGCATCTGGATAGGTACCGACCACGATGGATTGTTTGTATATGACAGGGCTACCGGAGCGCTTACCAATCTGTCGGAAGACCCGGCAATAAATTCTTCGATTGCATCCAATAATATCGCATGCCTGTACAAGGATGATAGCGGAATTATATGGATGGGCCACAACAAGAAAGGTATTTCATATTATCACCATAGCTTTCGCAATATCTTAAATGAAGAACACCCGGATTGCCGGAATGTCAGTGTCATATTAGAAGACCGGCAAGGCAATATCTGGCTGGGTACAGACGGAAAAGGGCTGTTTCTGAAAGAGAAAACCAGGGAAAATAAGATCAGGAAACTACCGTTGCAAAGCGGTGTCATCGTATCCTTACAGGAAGACCGTAAAGGACGGGTATGGATCGGGACCTATATGGACGGCCTTTTTTGCTATGAGAATGGAAAGTTCAGTCACTTTACCAAAGACAACAGCGGACTGGCAGGTGACAATATCTGGAGTTTGGTGGAAGACCGGTATGGGAACTTATGGATAGGCACCCTGGGTGGAGGGATACAATGCCTGCGCCATGAAGAAGGGAGCATGAATGCTCTCGCCACGGTATGTGAAGAGACGAAACACCCGATGGACATGTATTACGACAACGGAGACAAACTGTACATTGGTACGGTGTATGGGCTCTATATCGTCGATATTACCACCGGCAGCCATATTTTTCAAACCGGAAATCACCGGGGAACGCAGCATTTCAACAAAATGCTGATATCCAATGTGTATAAAGATTCGAAAGACAACATCTGGCTGGGGCACCCGGAAGGATTGACATTATGGGATCTGAAGAGAGATACGCTCTATTTCCTGGATAAAGATACCGGACTTATCGATAACCTTGTCCAGGGTATTATTGAAGATGACCACCGGAATATCTGGGTGACCACAAGTAATGGCCTGTCCGTTCTTTCCACAGAACGTGATAGCCGGGGTGTTACGAAAGTCAGTTACAGGAATTTCTCTTCCAGAGACGGGTTCAAGGACAACCATTTTAATAATAACGCCATTTATAAACTCCGCAACGGAGACATTCTTTTGGGTGGGGTAGAAGGACTGACCGTTGTAAACCCGAACAAAATGTCCGAAAAAAACCAGCCTACGGCCCAGGTGATCTTTACAGGGCTGAGCGTGGGGAACAGTAGCATTAAGGTAGATTCGCTCTATAAAGGAAATAAGCTGCTGAAACATCCGATGGAGCAGACAGACTCACTGATATTCCGCCATAGCGATAAGCTGATCTCCATACAATTCACTACCGTTGACCTGCTGCACGCCGACAAGGTAAAATATGCTTATAAACTGGACGGATTTGATACGCAATGGCTCTATACTCAAGACCATAAAATTGTGTTTTCCTCCCTGGCACCCGGCAGCTACAGGCTTCTTGTCAAAGCCAGTAACAGTGATGGCGTGTGGAACAACGAGGCTTCGATACTGAATATCACGGTTACCCCGCCCTTTTACCTGTCGGGTCAGGCCATTGCTTTATACGCCGTATTGGCTGTCGGTTGTATCTCGTTTATTGTTTACCGGACCAGGAAACATCACCGTAACAAATTCGAACAGCAAAGAATACAATTGAGACGTAAGCAGGAAGCCAGTCTCAACGAAATGAAACTCAGGTTCTTTACAAACATAAGTCACGATCTTCGCACCCCGCTTACCCTTATCACTACACCTTTACAGGCCATATTAAACCAGGAACTGGAAGTGGGGTTACGCAAAAAACTGGACACAGTAAACAAAAATGCAGAACAATTGCTGTTGTTGATCAATTCTTTGCTCGATTTCCGTAAGCTCGACACAGATGCCGAATCCCTGCACTTGCGGCAAGGTAATTTCGTGGCTTTTATGGAAGAAGTATGTGCGCCCTTCCATGCGTATGCCGTTGATCGTCATATCAATTTTTCCTTTTCCGGGGAACTAAAAGAACTTTCCATGCAGTTCGACCCGGATAAAGTGCAAAAAATAATGCTGAACCTGCTTTCCAACGCCTTCAAATTCACACAGGAAGGAGGAGAGATCGATGTCCTTGTGTATTGGGAAGAAGATCATGTATGTGTCGATGTTACAGATTCCGGCCCGGGTATAGGGGATATACATAAAAAGCACATCTTTGAACGGTTTTACCAGGGGCCGCAACTGCAGGAAAAGACGGGCAGCGGTATCGGTCTTCATATCGTAAGCGAATATATCCGTATGCACGGCGGCACCATTACCGTAAAAGACAACATCCCGCAGGGCAGTACGTTCACATTTACACTGCCGGTAACCGAAACCGGGGAATCGGAAGAATTGAGCCCGGAAGAAGTTTCTGTGGATGACATTGCGGAACAGGTGGATATGCAAGATCTGCCCGAATGTCCGGTACTGCTATTCGTTGACGACAATAAGGACCTGTGTGGGTTCATGGCCGACAGCCTGTCTGACGAATATACTGTTCTGCTTGCTCATAACGGCCGGGAAGCGATGACACAATTGGAAAAGCACGACATCAATGTAGTGGTAAGCGATGTGATGATGCCTGTTATGGGTGGTATTGAGCTCTGCGACCGCATAAAGACGGACATACAATGGTCCCATATTCCCGTGATCCTGCTCACTGCCAGGACCGCCGAAGAATATGAGATAAAGGGACTGGAAACGGGGGCCGATGATTACCTGACCAAACCGTTCAATTTTAACCTGTTGAAACTGCGTATCCGAAAATTCCTGGAGTGGACGGAAAAATGCCATACTTCATTCAGTCAGAAGATCGATATCGCTCCCGCTGAAATTACCATCACCTCCCTGGACCAACAACTGATCGAAAAAGCCATTAAAGTAGTAGAAGAGCATATCGCCGACCCGGAATTTTCCGTAGAGGAGCTGGGTAACGAGGTCGGGCTCAGCAGAAGCCACCTATATAAAAAGCTGATGAGCATCACCGGAAAAGGCCCGGCTGAGTTTATCCGCACCATTCGCCTGAAACGGGGTCGGCAACTCCTGGAAAAAAGCCAGATGCAGATTGCCGAAGTGGCCTATAGCGTAGGCTTTAATTCACCAAAACGGTTTACGATCAACTTCAAAAATGAATTCGGGATCTCACCTTCGGAATACCTGCGCAGTATAAAATAGCGTGGTTCGATATATGGCAATACTCCAGAACCTTACTCAAAAAGCGTCTTTGTGAACCCTGCCATAAGCAGGGTGTGGCAATCTTATGGAAGTTGGGAGCTATTCTCAATGGTATGCCTGGCGGGTAGAGGCAGGCGCATATCTGCCAGGAGACTGTCACCCCCTCGCTATTGCTCGGCGTCGCAGTGACGATATTAATGTTTAAAAATTCTAAAAATGAGATTATTCATAAATCTCTTAAACATTATCTATGTTAAAACAGAACAATTTCTTGTAAAACATCTCAATTTTTTAGCAATACATTATAAAATCACCTGTATTTTTCTCAAAAATGCGGAATAATAACACATTGCTTTCCCTTATTAAAAACATGGCGAACCCTTTCCGGGCAACGGAATTGATACTTTCACGACTTTGAACGACCGTTGAAAGGTCAACTATTAAAAACCAAAACCACTATTTTATGAAGACGTGTACACGTATTAAATGGCCGGGTAAGAGGCTGAGGCGTTCTCTTGTTCCGTTGCTGATGAATTTGTGGATGATACCTGTTCTGGGGCAGGCCATCCAGGTATCCGGGGTAGTAACCTCAGGTGATGATAATGAACTGCTTCCGGGGGTTAATGTTGTTGTTAAAGGAACTAATAAGGGAACTGTTACCGACTTTGACGGGAACTATTCCATAGAAGTTCCCTCTCCCGAAGCTGTCCTGGTATTCAGTTCCATAGGCTTTGTCTCAAAAGAGGTTGTCGTCGGGCAGAAATCGGTGATCAATGTAGCCCTGAATACCGACATGACCGCCCTGGATGAAGTGGTAGTCATCGGGTACGGAACCACAAAACGAAAAGACATTACAGGCTCTATTTCGTCGATAACCGGTGAAGACCTCCGGAAAACCAGTCCCGTTACCATGGACCAGGCCCTGCAAGGAAAAGTTCCCGGGCTTGTGGTACAACAGGTTTCGGGACAACCGGGCGGAGCGGTATCTGTCCAGGTCAGGGGCTTGTCTTCGTTCGGGTCATCCGGTCCCCTGTACGTCATAGACGGTGTTATTTTAAGCAACACGGCCACTCTCGGTTCCGGCACCAATCCCCTGGCCGGAATAAACCCGTCCGAGATCGAGTCTATCGATGTGTTAAAAGATGCGTCTGCCACGGCCATTTATGGTTCGCAGGCCACTAACGGAGTTATCATAATTACTACAAAAAGAGGAAAAGATGCCCCACCCAGTATTAATTATGAATTTTATACGGGCTTTCAGCAACTACCCAACAGGCTGCCCCTCATGAATTTGCAGGAATACGCTACCTTCATCAATGAACGAAATACGGGACTTGGCTGGGGTTTTGATGAAAGACCGGAGTTTGTCAATCCCCAATATCTGGGCAAGGGGACAGACTGGCAGGATGAACTGTTCAGGAACGCACCTGTCAGTAATCACACCATTACGGTCAAAGGAGGCGACAAAAGAACGCAATACCTGCTTTCCGGTTCCTATTTCGAGCAGGAGGGCATTGCCCTGGGGTCTGATTTCAAAAGGATGTCGGTACGGCTTAACCTCGACAACCAGACAACCGATTGGTTAAAAATAGGAACAAGTCTTCAATTGGCAAACATCAAGGAAAATGTCAACTCGACCAGTTCAAATGTAATCCGTACGGCACTCAGCCAAACACCCGACATTGCCGTGAGAAATGCGGACGGTAGCTGGGGTGGTGCTTTTAACCCGAACGGTTGGGTGAACAATACGGTAAATCCGTATGCCATAGCTCTTATCAATAAAGATCGCGCAAGGCGGAAGCAAATATTCGGAAATGCTTACGCGGAGATCGCATTTACAAAAGACCTGGTACTGAGAAATGAGATTACGGGAAGCTTTTCCATGGCTACACAGGACAGGTTTTTTCCGAGTTATAAAATGGGGCTTGTAGAAAGAACCATCAATGAAGGTTCCTACACTTTTGCACAAAGCTATAACTCAACGATACGAAATTACCTCACTTTTTCACGGTTGTTCGTCGACAGGTACAATATGAACGTCATGGTGGGACACGAAGCACAGTTAAACAAATCGGAGAACGTAGCCGCGGGCCGTACCAACTTCCCTTCCAATAACGTACAGGTGATCAGCGGTGGCGATCCCAATACGGCTACAAATTCGGGGATTAAGACCCACAGTGCACTGGAATCGTATTTCGGACGGATAAATTTCGGAATGGATGACAAATACCTGTTAACCAGCAACGTCCGGGTAGACGGTTCTTCAAAGTTTGCTTCGGGAAACCGGTGGGTAACAACCTATTCGTGGGCCCTTGCCTGGAAAATGAATAATGAGGCATTCCTGAAGGATATAGAGAAAATCAATGAATTAAAACTACGGGTCGGTTACGGACTGACGAACAATCAGAATATAAGGGACTATGCCTATACCTCTACATTGGCTACGGTGACTACCGGTCTTTCCGGAATATCCCAGATTACCAGCAACATGGCAAACCCCTATGTAGAATGGGAAAAGACAAAATACACCAATATCGGTCTTGACGGAACATTCTTTAACTGGCGTCTCAACTTCTCGGTAGATTTTTACAACAGGGATACCGATGGCCTTTTGATGCAAATTCCGTTACCATTGTACTCGGGAACAACTACCGGCTATTCCCCCGGTTCCATCGCTTCCCCTTATGTAAACGTAGGTCAGATCAATAACAAGGGGTTTGACCTTAGAATAAGCTCTAAAAACTTTAACGGGAAAAATTTTTCATGGACAACAGATCTCACCGTGTCCCATAATATCAATAAGATCAAAAAACTTAATACCGAAGGCGCTTCATTAGACGGACAGTACAGCAAAACCACCGTAGGAAGATCGATTGGTGAATTTTACGGATATGTGGTAGAAGGGGTTTTTGCGAATGCGGAGGATTTTGAGACGCATGCCATACCTGTGAGAAACGGGGAAAAGCTTAATATTGGCCCGGCAGGAGGAAGTATCTGGTATGGCGACCTGATGTTTAAGGATTTTAATGGCGACGGGATCATTGACGAACGCGATCAGACCTTTCTGGGGTCGCCGATCCCCAAGTACCAGGTGGGACTTAATAATACATTTTCGTATAAGAACTTCGACCTGAATATATTTTTCAACGCCAATTACGGGAACAAGGTGTTTAACCAGCTGCGTATCAACGGAGAATATCCCGGAACCAGTTTCGGTTACCTCAAGGCATTAAACAACTACGCTAAACTTGCGCTGATAGACCCGGACGGATCAGACAGTGACGTTAACAATGTTTATGTTACCAATCCCGATACCAGGATCGTAGGTATCAGAAATGATAATACAAACGATAATAACAGAACTTCAGATAAATTTATCGAAGACGGATCGTTTATCCGGTGTAAAAACATTTCCTTAGGGTACACCTTTCCCAAAGAGCTCACGCAAAAAATACATATCAATTCCCTTCGGATTTACGCGAATGTTACCAATGCATTTATCATTACCAAATACAAAGGAATGGATCCCGAAATAGGGTCCTGGGACCCGCTTAACGCTGGTGTGGACAATGGTTTCTATCCCCAGTCGCGCGTATTTTCGGTTGGTGCAAGCATTACTCTTAACAAATAAAATACTGAAAACTATGAAACTCAAATATATCATAATGTATTCCCTCATCGCGACTACGGGGCTTTTGGTGTCCTGTGGGGAGGATTTTCTTGAGCGCGCTCCATTATCGGAGATCAGTACCGAAAACTTTTACCAGACTCCCGAAGACCTGAGACTGGCCACTGCAGCTTTATACGGAGGTGCGCCCTGGGCCGACTGGAATTATAATTGTTATTTGCCCGTTGGCGATGTACTTAGTGGTAATATGGCCTTAGGTTACTGGGGCGATGCGGTTCAGCTGAATACATTCTCCGTAACCGGGTTGAATGAGATCATGATAGCGAACTGGAAGTCCATGTACAAGGTTATTGCCCATTGCAATACCACCATTAATGCCATACAGGAAAAAGCACCGCCTTCCATTCCTGAAGAGGACAGGAACGCTGCCATTGCCGAGGCGAGGTTTATACGTGGATTTGCTTATTATAACCTGGCTTTGTTGTGGGGGCCGGTCCCCATTATAGAGGATAACACCAGCCTGATCGGCGCTCCCCTGGTTTACAGAAATAAAGTTAACGATGTATATCAGTTTGCGGTGAATGACCTGACTTTTGCGGAGAACCATCTCCCCGATTCCGATACGAAGGGGAGGTTAACTACCTGGTCTGCACAGGGTATGTTGGCTAAAGTCTATTTGACATGGGCAGGGCTAAATTCGGAAGGCTCCGGCCAGCGCGACCAGGCATTACTGGACAAAGCCAGGTCTTATGCCGGCAATGTCTGTAAAAACAGCGGGTTAATGCTGCTGGACAATTATGCAAACCTCTTCAAAACCGAGTACAATGACAACCAGGAATCATTATTTGCCTTGCAATGGGCGCCGGGCCTCGGCTGGCTGGAGGGCAACATGCTACAGGTATATTCTCCCGGAGGCACTGAAATATCGGCCAACGGGCAGGCGGGCTGGTTTAATATCGAGCCTACTATTGACATGTATGCTTTGTACACCGAGCAGGATTCCGTAAGACGCAAGGCCACTTTTATGCTGAGAGGCGATTATTATCCGGAGCTAAATGCTGCGGGAGGTGGTTTTATATTCGATAGTCATACCGGTTTAAAGAAACATATTATCGGCACCAATGTGGATAACAATGCACCGACAATGACCATGACTTCTTCTACAGAGCACAATTCATTATTGAGGCTTGCCGATGTTTATTTATTGTATGCCGAAGCTATCCTCGGCAATAATGCCGCCACATCAGATGGCGATGCACTGCTTTACTTCAACGAAGTACGCACAAGGGCCGGACTCGATCCCGTGGCTTCCATCAATGCGGACATGTTGCTGAATGAACGAAGGATTGAGCTGGCCGCCGAAAGTCAGTTCTGGAACGATCTTGTTAGGCTTTCCTACTACGATCCCCAAAAGGCTATCGGTATTCTTAACAATCAGCAACGTGTGCCTTTTGACTATGAAGACGGGACGGCAACCCCCCGGGACCCGTACGGGGAAATAACCCCGGCTACGTTGAATACATTTACGTTCCCGCTGCCGTCTTCCGAGGTAACAGCCAATCCCAAGCTGTTGGAACCACCGGTATCTTATTCATTCTAATACAATCAAGAACATATCATGGAAAAAAATAAATATAAATTCAATCACTTTTTACTTCCCTTCCTGGCGGCAATTTTGTCCTGATGCTTGCCTGCGAGAAGGAAGATACCGTGTCTGCCCCTGTCATTACAGAGGTCCGGAATTATGAAGCATCCCCCAACGACACATTAATCACGGAAATGGTTGCCGGTCAGTGGGTGGTAATACATGGAAAAAACCTAAGCCAGGTTGGCCAGGTGACTTTTGGTGGTATCCAGGCAAGCATCAACCAAACCCTTTTGACTGATGAAAATATAGTGGTTCAGATACCTTCTGTTCCGTTTCAGTCGGTGCCTTTGGAAGATCTGAATAAAATAACCGTTATAAACGAAGGAGGATCTTATACGTATTCGATTGACTTTGTCATTGACCCACCTGGGATCATACGAGTATCAAACGAACTCCCGAATGAGGGAGATCCGGTGTTCATTTATGGAATCAATTTCTTTTATGTTGAAGAGGTGACTTTTGCCGGTGCGACGATTTCGGAATACGAATTATCGGATGATGGTACATCCATTGAGTTTAGGGCCCCGCCACTCGATCAAAGTGGGCCGGTAACGGTAGAAACAGGTGCAGGAGCCTATACTACTTCTTTCAATGTCAATGATACCTCAGGGATGCTTTGTGACTTCGATGATGTAAATACATTCGACTGGGGAGCGAGTATAAGCAATAACAGCACCACCTTTCCGGGCAACAGGGGTAACTATGCAATTTTAAGCAATAACGGCCTGAGCGCGGATAATTCCAGTTGGTGGGAAGAAGGAAGGAGTATTAATACCAAGGGAGTCCAGTGGGTTCCGGAGGATAACTTGGACGATCTTATTAGCGATTATGCTTTTAAATTTGAGATCAATGTACCCGGAGAATGGAATGGAACATCTCTATTCATTTTAAAAGATTTCAATTGGGCCTACGTGGCGCGCTATGAACCCTGGAAACTCGGAGAAGATCAGACTGTTCCTTTCACCACAAACGCCAATTGGGTCACAGTAACGATCCCTTTTTCACAATTCCGTAATAAACCCGATGGAGGAAAAGATGGAACAGGCGAATCAGCAGAAAGTTTAAAAGCCCTGCTGGGAGACTCTGGTAACGGAGGTATCAATATCTTCACGATCAATGATTCCGGTCAACCTGCACCTGCTATGAATTTTGCAATTGATAATATCAGAGTAGTGAGAATGTAACAGGTAAAAGAAGTTGTCCGAAACGTAGATTTAGACAACTTCTTCCCAAAATCTTTTTCGCAACCAAAGCCACCAAAAAATTACACCATTTAATTAACCCCTTAAACTTAAATTATGAAGAAAACCAATGATGACTGTGGTAAAAACAGCTTCAGGGGCAGGATGCCTGCTTTTCTCTGTTTATTTATCGCAATTCTTATGTACCAGGGCCATAAGGTGAAGGCCCAAACCACAGCAGATTATAACTGGAAGAGTGTGGCTATCGGCGGTGGCGGATTTGTATCTGCCATTATACCGAGTAAGACCCGGCAAAACCTGGTTTATGCCCGGACCGATGTAGGAGGGGCCTACAGATGGAATGCTTCAAATAACAGTTGGGTCCCACTCACAGACTGGGTATCGGAAGACCAGGTAGGGTTTTTGGGCGTTGAATCTCTGGCCATCGATCCCCAATCGCCCAACAGGCTCTATATGTTGGCCGGTATTTCATATTTCAACGGCGGGAAAACAGCCATCCTTCGCTCCAATGATTATGGCAACACATTTACCATAATAGATGTCACAAATCAATTTAAGGCTCATGGTAACGGTATGGGGCGGCAAACCGGTGAGAAACTTGTAATTGATCCCAACAACAGCAATATTCTGTACTGCGGCACGCGATCGAATGGATTGTTCAGGAGTACGGATGCCGGTGCAACATGGAGCAGGCTCAACGCGCTCAACGTCACCACGACACCCAATGAGAACGGGATAAGCTTTGTTATTCTGGATGGCAGCAGCGTTTCGGGGGGAGTTACGCAGCGGATTATTGTAGGAGTTTCGCGCAGCGGTAGTACAAACCTGTACCGAAGTGACAATGGCGGCCAGTCTTTTTCGGTAGTTTCTGGCGCTACCACCACCTATATGCCCCATCGCGCCGCTCTTGCCGGCAATGGCGACCTGTATATAACCTATGGCAATGGAGCCGGGCCACACGGGCACTCGGTAGTGCCCGAACCCATGGATGAAGGGCAGATCTGGAAGTATAGCATATCATCAGGTACATGGACCAATATTACACCTTCGGGTTTCAACAGGGCATTCGGAGGAATAAGCGTTGATCCGAATAATCCCGGCAGGATTGTGGCATCTACTATCAATACCTATATGAACCAGAATGGAGCCTGGGGCGACCGGATATTCCTGAGCACAAACGGCGGATCGAGCTGGGTTGATGTGGTAGACCGGGATTTAATATGGACCCTGATGGTGTAACCTGGATCAACGGCCATTCCATCCATTGGGCGGGCTCCATAGAATTCGACCCCTTCAATACGCAAAAAGTCTGGGTCACTTCGGGTAATGGTATTTTCGTAAATGACAATATCAATACCAACGGTACCTGGCGGTTTAATGTGCGAGGGCTCGAAGAAACCGTGCCCCTGGGCCTGGAAAGTATTCCCAATGGCCCTGTAATATCTGTTATCGGCGACTATGACGGATTCAGGCATACTGACATTGATCAGTACGCACCCATCCATAATCCGCAAATGGGGACCACCACCGGGTTGGCAGTGGCGGCTCAGAATACGGGCAAAATGGTCCGGGTGGGAAATTCCATGTATTATTCTACTGATATGGGATGGACCTGGACCCAAAGCAATATGAACGGAACGCAGGGAAAGGTGGCATTATCCGCCAATGGCAATATCGTTTTGCATTCGCCCAGGCAATCGTCTGTCACTTACCGTTCAACGAATAACGGGTCTTCCTGGTCCACGGTAAGCGGTTTAAGTTTTAATGAAGCACATCCGGTTGGCGACCCGGTCAATTCCAATAAATTTTATGCATATAACCCTGAAAACGGAGCGGTAATGATGAGCACCAACGGCGGGGCTTCATTTTCCCAGTCTGCTTCGGTTGGGAGCTGGGGCTCAAAAGTTATCCGGCTGGCACCCGGAAGAGAAGGGCACATATGGATAGCGTTGAATAATGGTGGCCTGGTACGTTCCACCGATTCCGGGCAATCATTTTCAACCCTAAGCGGTATCGGCGATTGCGGAGCCGTTGGTTTCGGTGTGGCTGCTTCAGGCTCAAATTACCCTACGATCTATATTTGGGGCACCATCAACAATGTTAAAGGAGTGTATCGCTCCACAGACCAGGGCGCATCCTGGACCAGGATCAATACGGACGCGCAACAATACGGAGGTCCGGGAAACGGGCAATTCGTGCAGGGAGATATGAATGTCTTCGGAAGAGTATATATGAGTACGGCCGGTCGTGGTATCGTATATGGAACCCCTGGCGCCGCCTGTACGCCTACAAGCATTACGCCGTACGTACAGATCAATAACGGAACCTGGCAGCAAACAGCCAGTGCCGCCTTAGACGCAGGCGGGACGGTGAAATTCGGGCCCCAGCCTATCCAGGGAGGATCGTGGAGCTGGAGCGGACCGAACGGTTTTAGTGCTTCCACCCGGGAAGTAACCATTTCCATATACAGGCCAATCAGGCAGGAAGCTATGAAGCTACCTATACGAACAGCGAAGGGTGCCAAAGCACGCAGACTTTTGATGTCATAATAACAAGTGGAGCCCAGGCGGAGAAAACCATTGCCCTTCAGGTAAATGACAATACTTTAGCTAATGAAGTTGTTATTTACCCGAACCCTACCCGGGCAGGGAAATTTTCGATAGCATTACCGGCCCCTTTACAAACCGCGATCGTCAGTATTTATGATAACCGGGGCAGATGGTTGTACCAGGAAGTTACGGAAGGGGATAAAATACGGGAATTCGATCAGTCTCTGGATAGAGGAATTTACCTGGTCAATATACGATCCGGCCAATATAACATAACGAAGAAGTTAATTGTCAATTAACAGGGAAACGTGAATGGTGGTATGTCGGGTTTTTGGCATACCACCGCTCATCGCTATAAACATGGCAGGATAAAACATAAACTCCCTTATCTAATACATAGCGTCTCCTGCCCGGATACGGATATAAATACTTTAGCCAATTAAATTCAGTTTAAACATGCTCTAAAGCGACAGTCAAAATAAATTAACCTGAAAACAATGTTGAATACGAAAAAAAGAATAGCGGGAGGACTTTTCATACTGTTTCTCTTTTGCCGGGGGCTATGTTACGCCCAAATCACCATGCCCAAAGTATTCGGGGATGATATGGTTTTACAAAGAGACATAAAAATTCCGGTTTGGGGAAATTCGGACCCCGGAGCACACATCATGGCAGAATTGGGAACCGTGCGTGCAACCACAAAAGCCGATGCCGAAGGAAAGTGGATGGTCCGGTTTCCGAAGTTCAAGGCAGGCGGTCCCTATACCCTTAAGGTTTATGAAAAGGGAAAGCCGGGCAAAGGTTTGGAACTAAGCGGCATCCTTATCGGGGATGTATGGCTGGCTTCCGGGCAATCTAATATGGAATGGCAGGTACAGCAATCCGCAGATGCGGAAAATGAGATTGCAAATGCCGATTTTCCCGATATTCGTTTTCTTCCGGTGGCACACCACAAGAAATTGACCCCGCAAACGGATATTTCTTCCGGAAAGTGGCAGGTATGCGACAGCGCCAGTGTAAAGGAGTTTTCGGCTGTTGCCTATTTTTTTGCGAGAAAAATACACCGGGACCACAATGTCCCCGTAGGCATTATCCAGAGTACCTGGGGAGGAACCCCCGTAGAATCCTGGACAAGCCGGGAAATGTTGCTTTCTTCCCCGATATCCAGGCAAGCCGTGCTGGCCAATGATACGCTCAGGGACCCCTACGATTTTGTACAGGACAGCCTGAATGTTATACGTTTTTGGGATATCGTCTTGAATCCTCAGGATAAGGCAGACAAGATAGTTTCTTCGACGGAATACGATGACTCCGGCTGGACCGAAACGGAAATGCCCCGATTGATCAAAGATTTCGGGATCGGGCCCTACGAAGGGGTGATGTGGCTGCGCAAAAAGGTACTATTGCCGGAGTGTTTTGAGGGCAAAGACCTGGTAGTGAATGTGGGGCATCCGGAATTTAACTATTCCTTGTACTTCAATGGCGCGGAGATCTGTAAGGCGGTCTGGAACTCAAGTCCGGCCCACCAGTATACCATTCCGGCCCATCTTGTGAAAAGCGGAGAGAACGTAGTTTCTATCCGCCTGGCCATGATCTGGAACGGCGGAGGCATCTATCCCCCGGCCGACAGCCTCTATATCACGGACGGTTCTTCAAAAATATCTTTAGCCGGAAAATGGCTGTACAAAAAGGATATTGAACCTGCCCTTCCCAGGATCATGGACTATCATTACAGACCCGAAGTATTGTTCAATGGCATGATCAACCCGGTCATCCCTTATGGTATCAAAGGGTTCTTGTGGTACCAGGGAGAAGCAAATGCCCGCAAGCCTATCACTACAGAAAGCTTTTCCCCATGCTGATCACCGACTGGCGGGAACGCTGGGGCCAGGGCAACCTCCCCTTTTTGTATGTGCAACTGGCAAATTTCAAAAAGAGAAAAGATACCCCTTCGGAAAGTGACTGGGCAGAGCTCAGGGAAGCCCAGACGCTGACGTTGTCACAACCGAATACGGGAATGGCCTGTATCATCGATATAGGCGAAGGAGATAATATCCACCCCTTAAACAAGCAGGAAGTAGGTCGGCGACTGGCCCTGATCGCCGATAAACAGGTATATAATCAAAGTAACGGTATTGTATCCGGTCCCGTGTACAAAAGAGCTAAAACAGAAGGAAACCGGGTCCGCATCAGCTTCACCGGCACCGGTTCGGGACTATCCGCAAAAGACGGCAGGGAAATAACAGGTTTTGCCATTGCCGGAAATGACCGGAAATTCCATTGGGCCAAGGCCGTGATTGAGGGGAATGAGGTGGTCGTTTATTGCAATGAAGTTTCCGAACCTGTAGCCGTACGCTATGCCTGGGCCGATAACCCCGAATGCAACCTGGTAAATTCCGAAGGATTGCCGGCGGTCCCTTTCCGGACAGATGACTGGAAAGGGATCACACAGAAATAGGATCCGAAGATTTGATGAAAACAAATATTAAACAGTTTAGCACATGACAAAATTTGTTTTTCAGCGAGTTGTCGGAAAATCAGTTTTACCCTAACCCTAAAAGGAACCTGATTTTCCTCGATTCACCCTTTAGGGACGGGGTAAAAAATCGAGGAAAATCCAGCTAAATTGAATTTTGTCATGTGCTAAAATAAACAACTAAAGAATAAACTGAAATGAAGAAAATATATTTAAGTAGAATACTGATTGTCCTTTTGGGAATATGGACACTTGTTTCCTGTAGTAATGAGGAGGAAAAAGCCCCCGTGCTTGACGTTTCTTCGAATAAGGCTGATTTCACAGCGGAAGGAGGAAATGTAGAAATAACCATAACAAGCAACAGCGAGTGGAGTATCAGTAATCCGGTCTCATGGTTACAGCCGAGTCAGACAACAGGTAGCAGCGGAAGCACATCCGTAAAATTAAGCACAGAAGCTAATGGCACCGGTTCAACCCGGGCCTCCGTATTGGAGGTTACCGCGTCAAACGGTCAGGTCCGTAGGGTTAATGCCTCACAGGGTTCGATGATCTACCCCTCTTATAATACGTCTCCGCTGCCGCCCGATGCCACAGGGATGAGCAGCAATGCCGTGGAGCTGGCGGGCAAAATGAAACTGGGCTGGAATATCGGCAATACCCTGGAAGCCATGGGCGGCGAAAATGCCTGGGGTAATCCGGATATCACAAAAGCATATATCGAAGCTGTTAAGGATTTGGGATTCAATGCTGTTCGTCTTCCTGTGCCTGGATCAGTATGCAGATCAGGCGACGGCAAAAATAGGACAAGAGTGGATGAACAGGGTCAAAGAAGTGGTAGGATACTGTGTAGACAATGACATGTATGTGCTGCTCAATATCCACTGGGACGGTGGCTGGCTGGAAAAAAACTGCACCCCTGAAAAGAAAGATTCGGTAAATGCCAAGCAAAAGGCCTACTGGGAACAGATCGCTACAGCGATGAGGGATTTTGATGAGCACCTGATGTTTGCAAGCGCCAACGAGCCGGAAGTCCATGATGCCGAAGAGATGGAGGTACTCCATTCCTATCATCAAACTTTTATCAATACTGTTCGTGCCACAGGTGGTAAGAACAGTTATAGAGTGCTCGTAGTCCAGGGCCCCGGTACGAATATCGAAAGGAGCGATGAACTTATGGATATGCCCACAGATGAGATAGAGGGGCGTTTAATGGCCGAGGTGCATTATTACACGCCTTCCCAATTCTGCATTTTGTCTAAAGATGAGAGTTGGGGCAATATGGCTTATTATTGGGGGGAAGGTTATCATTCGGAAATAGAGCCCGAGCGTAATGCCACCTATGGGGAAGAAGATGTAGTAGATGCATCTATGGCTTTGGCAAAAACGAAATTCGTCGATAAAGGAGTCCCGGTAATCCTCGGCGAATATGGTGCCTATCGACGTCACGAAAGTGAACATGTCCCCCAGGACCTGGAGACACACCACAATGCGGTAGATCATTGGGTGGAGTATGTAACAAGGAAGGCCCTGGCGAATGGTTTGATCCCTTTTTGGTGGGATACGGGAGTTGCAGTGGATAGGGACAACGGTTCCGTAAAAGACCAACGTACCATCGATAAACTTTTTGAGGCAATAGAATAATAAAACCTGCCTGTATTTCAATTAAAAAACTCATGATACGTAAAAAAATTACATGGCTTGCCGGTTTACTGTTTTTGCAGGCCGGCCTGCTCATAGGTCAAACCACCTATAAAAATCCGGTAATCCCCGGATTTCATCCCGATCCGAGTATCTGTAAAGTCGGTGATAGTTTTTATCTGGTAACCAGTACTTTCGAGTATTTTCCGGGAGTCCCGGTTTTTCACAGCAAAGACCTTGTCAATTGGGAAAAAATAGGACACTGCTTAACCCGGCCTTCACAAGTGAATTTGGAGAAGTGTGGTGCTTCGGGAGGTGTTTTTGCACCCACCATCCGTTATCATGACGGGATTTTTTACATGATCACTACCAATGTAACCGGCGGGGGCAATTTCATTGTACACACCACAGACCCGGCCGGCGAATGGTCAGACCCCGTGTGGTTGAAGCAAGGGGGGATCGATCCTTCGCTCTATTTCGAGGGTGATAAATGTTACCTCACAACGAATCCGGGCAACTGTATCTACTTGTGTGAAATTAACCCATTGACGGGCGAACAACTTTCAGAGAGCAAAGCGATTTGGAATGGGACAGGAGGGCGCTACCCGGAAGCCCCGCACATTTACAAAAAGGACGGGTGGTATTATCTGTTGATTTCGGAAGGAGGCACAGAGTACGGGCACAAAGTGACCATTGCACGTAGTAAGCATATCGACGGACCCTATGATCCGAATCCCGCCAATCCCATTTTAACGCACATGAACGCGAATACCCAATCACATCCGATCCAGGGCACGGGACATGCCGATCTGGTTCAGGCCAACGACGGTTCCTGGTGGATGGTGTTCCTCGCTTTCCGGCCACAGTCCGGGTTGCACCACATGCTGGGCAGGGAAACCTTCCTGGCTCCCGTGAGATGGGACAGGAATGCGTGGCCGGTTGTTCATGGCGATGGTACGGTCGATTTAAACATGGATGTTCCTACTTTACCGTTGCAGCCGTTTCCCCGGGTATCGTACAGCTCCGATTTCAACGAAGATAAACTGGGGCTTGAATGGAATTATTTGAGAAACCCCAAAAGCGAAAATTATTCGTTAAGTGCGAGAAAAGGCCACTTACGTTTAAAGGCAACGCCGATATCGCTCGACGATCTTGATTCGCCCACTTTTGTCGGGCGCAGGCAGGAGCATATCAACTTTACGGCCACTGCTGCCACAGAACTTTTTGATGCCCGGAAAGGAGATGAATCAGGGATCACCGTGTTTATGAATAACACATCGCACTATGACCTGTTTGTAACTCAGGATGAGTCGGGGAAACGCGTTTTGAGCCTGCGTTACCGCCTGGGGGCATTGTCCCATACTGCTCGTGAGATTTCCGTGCCTGAAGGAAATGTCCACCTGCAGGTCCGTGGCGATAAAGACTATTATTCATTTGCCTATTCGACTAACGGCAGGGATTTCGAGACTTTGGATAAAGTGGATGTACGCTATATCAGTTCCGAAACGGCAGGTGGATTTACAGGAATATACCTTGGTCTGTTTGCAAGTTCGGGCGGAGGATCTTCCAAAGCCTATGCCGATTTTGACAAATTTGTTTATACGCCGGGAGTTGTAGACTGAAATTATCGTGTTACCCACAAGGCAAACGCATTATATATGGAATAGTAATAGTGTTACAGTTCGGAGTTTTGGAGTTGAAGGTATTTTTTTTGTTACAGGTTGCAGGTTATATGTTTGGGTAATAGCATTTAACAAACCTGCAACATGTAACATGTAATTTGGAATTTGCCCTGGTGTTACCCGCTCCAATCAGAATAGCGTTATTTTTTTGTCATGCATTAAAAATCAATATATCAAATGAATAGAATTTTTTTATATATAGTCTCTATCGTGTTTTTATCAACCGGTGTTGGTATGGCGCAGGTCATCCATCTAAAGTCGCCCGATGGGAGGATTGACATGGCTTTGGAAAGCGGAGATAAAATTTTGTGGTCTGTCAAACATGAAAATACGGAAGTTATAGCTCCTTCCACGATTTCATTGACACTTGGCAGCGGAGAGGTCTTAGGAAATAATGCAAAAGTTATCAGCGTTAAAAATTCAAAAGTCAGCAACACCTTTGCCACACCTCTTTATAAAAAGGAAAAGGTAATAGACAACTACAACCAGGTCGTAGTAAAATTTAAAGGCGGCTTCGGCTTGATCTTAAGAGCCTATAATGACGGTGTGGCCTACCGCTTTTTTACCAGTAAGAAGGGACAGATCATTATTGGATCCGAAGAAGCTAATTTCAATTTTAGTAAAGATTATAAAGCCTTTGTTCCCTACGTGCGCGATCTGAGGGAAAACGATATGTATACATCCGCTTTCGAAGCGATGTATACTGAAATTCCCCTTTCCAAATTTGTGAAAGATTCACTGGCTATTTCCCCGCTCCTTGTTGATCTGGGAAATGGGAAAAAGGCAGCTATAATAGAGGCTGACCTGGAAGATTATCCCGGTATGTTCTTAACACGCAATGATCAAACACAACAAGGCTTGAAGGGGGCGTTTGCCCATTATCCGAAGGAAGAACGCCTCGGAGGGTTTAATAATATGAACTACATGGTGGTGAAGCGGGAACCTTATATGGCTAAAACAAACGGTACCCGCAATTTCCCGTGGAGAGCAATAATAATAAGTGAAAGCGATAAAGATCTGTTGAATAATGATATGGTTCAAAAGCTTTCAGCACCTTCACAAATTGCTGATGTAAGCTGGATAAAACCGGGTAAAGTGGCATGGGATTGGTGGAATGACTGGGGTATATCGAAGGTTGACTTTAAGGCAGGGATCAATACGGAAACCTATAAGTATTATATTGATTTTGCCGCTGAAAACCATATCGAGTATGTGGTGCTGGACGAAGGCTGGAGTGAAGAAAACGATATGCTGGAAATTTCACCGGGTATGGACATTGAGGAAATCATCAACTATGCCAATCAGAAAAATGTCGGTATTCTCTTATGGGCCACCTGGTATGCCATAAATCAGGATTTGGATAATACCTTTTCTCACTATTCAAAATTGGGGTTAAGGGCTTTAAGATCGATTTTTTAGATCGTGATGATCAGAAAATGGTAAAATCTGTTTATGATATTTCCAAAAAGGCGGCCTCTTATAAACTCCTGATCGATTTCCACGGCATTTATAAACCTACAGGTATACAGCGAACCTACCCTAATGTGGTCAATTTTGAAGGGGTCAAAGGTTTGGAGAACGTGAAGTGGACCCCGAATGATGATATGCCGTATTATGCGACCTGTATTCCCTTCATCAGAATGCTGGCGGGGCCTATGGATTATACCCCGGGAGCCATGCGCAATGCCACAAAAGCAGATTTTCGTCCGAGCAATTCCATGCCGATGAGCCAGGGAACCAGGTGTCACCAATTAGGTATGTATATCGTTTATGAAGCGCCGTTGCAAATGATGGCCGATAGCCCTACGGCCTATATGAAAGAACAGGAAAGCACTACCTTTATTTCTCAAATCCCTACCACTTTTGACGAAACCGTTGCCCTTGATGGCAAAGTTGGCGAATATGTTACTTTGGCCAGGCGAAAGGATGAAAGATGGTTTGTTGGCGGTTTAACCAATTGGTCGGCAAGAGAAATATCGATAGACCTGTCTTTCCTGGGAGAGGGAACCTATTTGGCGGAGATTTTTAAAGACGGGGTTAACGCAGATAAAGATCCCACAGATTATAAACGCGAGATAGTTAAGGTAGCAAATACTGATAAGCTGGTTATAAATATGTCCAACGGTGGTGGCTTTGCAATGATAATCAGTCCTGAAAAGTAGGGACAGTACCGGATAAAATCTTCAGTAGAGCAACTTATTCCAGCCGGTTTATTTCAGAAAACATTCCAAGGCACATATAAACTATGCTGGTACGCTTGAAAGGGTTTAATAGGGTCTTCTTTGTGACTCCTTCTAAAATTGTAATCATATGAAACAAATACAATTAACATTTGCCTTTCTGCTGATTCTGTCTGGTAGTCTCTCAGCTCAAAACCAGACAATCGATCTATGGAAGGGGCAAGTTCCCGGGGCTATCCCTAATGAAAATTATCAACAGAAGATGGATGCCGCAGATAGCTGGATTGAGAAGAAGTTTTTCATTGAACCTACGCTGAACATGTATCCGGCACCTGCCGAGAAGGCTAATAGCACGGCAGTGATTATCTGCCCGGGAGTGGCCTTTGCTCATGAAGGGATAGCGGTAGCCAGGTGGTTTAACAGTTTGGGCGTGACGGCTTTTGTGCTGAAATACAGGCTGCCCGATGATGCCATTATGAAAGATAAATCCGTAGGCCCTGTGCAAGACGGACAAGAGGGCATTCGAACCGTCAGACGACATGCAAAAGAATGGGGGATCGATCCCCACAAAACAAACATTATGGGATTCTCTGCAGGAGGACACCTGACTCCCACACTTTCCACCCACTTTAATGAAAAAGTGTACGACCCCAGTGACAACACCAGCGCACGCCCTGATTTTTCACTGTTGATCTATCCTGTACTATCCACGGATAAAGATATCGCCCACATGGAGTCTCGAAATAATTTACTTGGAGAAAATCCGTCTACGGAACAGGTCAATCGTTTTTCAAACGAGATCCAGGTAAGCAGTGAAATCCCTCCGGCTTTCTTGATACATTCCATGGATGATGGAATCGTGCCTGTGCAAAATAGCATTGGTTATGCCCTGGCTTTGGAAAAGCATCATATTCCCTGTGAACTCCATATCTACCAATCCGGTGGATATGGTTATGTACAGGGGAAGTCTGATAACTCGGAGTCTTTATGGCCCAAATGTCGTAAGTGACTTGAACAAGTGGTTTTATATCCGCGAAAAATGAAGTAATTAAATCAGTATTGGATAATTAAATAATTGAATGATAGTAATGAATTCCAACCAAAGGAGGTATTTAACAGAGATGCACTATTTAACGAAAAGCATATTCTTGTTCTGCCTGATCCTGATGATGACAGGGTTTAAAGCGCAAGCGCAGACATCAAACCGGTTTTTTCCTGACAAGGAGCTCATAAGCACCGGAATGTATTATTATCCGGAGCACTGGCCGGAAAACCAATGGGAAAGGGATATTAAAAAGATAGCAGAAATGGGCTTCGAGTTTGTTCACCTGGCCGAGTTCGCCTGGTACAAAATGGAACCCGTAGAAGGGACATTTGATTTCGACTGGTTAGACAAGGTGGTGGACATCTGTATTGAAAATAACCTGAAAATTGTGATGTGTACACCTTCGCCTACTCCTCCGGCTTGGATGCGGGTAAAGTACCCTGAGACCTATAGAATGGACGGCCAATACATCCGAGGTGAAAACGGTACCCGGGGCTTGGGATCTATCACCAATCCGAAGTACCGTATGTTTGTGGAAAGGATCGTAAGCCAACTGGCAAAGCGTTACGGACAAAATGAACATGTTGTTGGCTGGCAAATCGATAATGAGCCTCCGGCGGTTGAAGATTACAGCCCATCCTCACAGGAAGCTTTCAGGATCTGGTTGAAGCAAAAATATAAAACCATAGATGCTTTAAATTCGGCCTGGGGAGCGGCGTTTTGGAGCCAGTGGTTTGGCAGTTTCGACAAAGTTGTCATTCCAAATACCAACCTGGTGGGTTGGTGGGGCAACAATCCCCACGCACTGCTTGATTTCAAAAGATACCTGGCCGATACCCAGGCCGGGTTTCTGGATATGCAGGCAGGCATACTGCGGAAACATATTTTGGAAGATCAGTACATCACTACCAATTACACGGCTATTTCCACGGGAGCTGATGCAAGACGAACCAATAAGTTGGACTTTGCAACCTATACGGCTTATCCGAATGGGGGCAGCGATAATATTGGGGAGTTAGGGTTCAGATTGGGGGACAGCAGAGCGGTTCTTTTTGCTTCCGAATTTTTTGAATCGGTTGGCGGCGTATCCGGTGTCATGGAAATGCAACCCGGACCGGTCAACTGGGGCGGATATAATCCTTTACTCTTACCGGGGACCGTGAGAATGTGGTTGTACCATAGCTTTGCTGCCGGTGGGAAATTGGTTTGTTCTTACCGTTTTCGCCAGATTTTATATAGTACCGAGCAGTATCATTCCGGTATTGTACAAACTGATGGGGTAACTCCATCTCCAGGAGGTGAGGATTACATGCAGTTTATGAAGGAAATAAAGGCTCTTCGTAAACAATACGAGGGAGGTGCCAAAATGCCGGAAGAGCTTGCTGAGCGGTCAACAGCCATTCTATGGGATCTTGAAAACTACTGGACCATTGACAGGCAGAAGCAAACCCATCAATGGGATACCTGGAACTATCCCGTCAAGTTTCTTGAATTGACAAAATCTCTTGGGGCGCCGATCGATGTTATTTCTGAAGATACAGACTTTTCCAAATACAAGTTTTTAATAGTGCCTGCCTATGAGATGGCCGATTCAGATTTGGTAGGGAAATGGGAGGATTATGTTGCAAGAGGGGGACATTTGATAATCACCTGCCGTACTGCGACCAAAGACCGAAAGGGTCACTTTTGGGAAGCAGAACAGGCAGCGGCAATATCAGGATTGATCGGGGCTAAAGTAAGAGCAACGGATATGCTTTCACCATACCAAAATGGCGTTATCCTGATGGGATCCACCCATTACAAATGGAATAATTGGGCAGATCTGCTCGAAGCAGACAAAGGTACCGAGGTGCTGGCCACCTACGGAGATCAGTTTTACAAAGGAAAGGCTGCTGTGGTAAGGCATAAGATTGGCAAAGGTTCTGTAACCTATATTGGAGTGGATACCGATGATTCCAATCTTGAAAAGGACCTGTTAAGAAGTATATATGAGAGGGCAGGTGCAAGCACCGAAGATTACCCTAAAGGAGTGTATGTCTACTGGCGAGACGGCTTCAACATTGCTGTAAACTATTCTTCTGAAAATTATACAATGAAGTTACCTGACAACACCAAAATCCTTGTCGGGCAAAAGGAATTGAAACCTGCCGGGGTTTGGTGTGGACCGAGTAATTTGAGATACCTGTTAATGCCTATAAACCTTGATTAGGAAGCACCACAAGTAAAAGTGGTTATTTTTCTTTAAAGATATATGGTAATTACAAATGATCAACCGGGTTCAAGAATATACATGGGATATGTTCTGTGTGGCTAAGTTATTTAGTTTATTTTATGCTACGCTATCGGGCAGAAAAGGAGCAAATAGTCATGGCGTTTAGTATCGGATACACCAATACCCCTGTTTGTCTCAACAGGGGTAGGATAATACATAAAAATCCCTTATAAAATACATGGCGCCCTTAGCCCAGATTGAATTGTTGGTAATTTAGTAGGATTGAATGACAGGCGGAAAGCCTTGCTTAACATAACCTGAAAAAACAATGGATTGCCTAATGGATTTAAATATGCATTCAGCTGTCATAGGCTATAGTATGTTCCAACCACTTTGGCCAAGGTGCTGCGAAAATAATTTTTTAGGATATAAAGTGAAAAACAAGACAAAAGTAAGATTGGGGTTTCGGTATGATTTTCATGTGAAAATGAGCCCTGACGATTAAAAAAATTATATATAAATGAAAACAAGAATAATTACAGCAGTTTGCTTTCTGCTCTGTCAATTGCTAATAGCACAGGAAAATTTTCCATCTCCCATCAGGGCGGGGAATGAGCCTATGGCTACCGGAAAGTTCGAGCCGACCTGGGAATCCCTGCAGCAGTATGAAGTCCCCGAATGGTTTCGCAATGCCAAATTCGGAATCTGGGCACATTGGGGACCTCAGTGCCAACCGGAAGCCGGCGATTGGTATGGACGCAATATGTATATTGAGGGTACCCACCAACATAAAATTCACCTTGAGAAATATGGACATCCCTCCGAATTCGGATTCAAGGACGTGATCAATGAATGGAAAGCTGATAAATGGGACCCGGAAAAGCTTGTCGAATTGTATAAGAAAACCGGTGCCCAGTATTTTTTTGCCATGGCCAATCATCACGATAACCTGGATTTATGGGATAGTAAGTACCAACATTGGAATTCGGTAAATGTTGGTCCTGAGAAAGATATCATAGCTGGCTGGGCTGAAGCAGCCAAAAAGCAAAATATGCCTTTTGGTTTAAGCGTGCATGCTACCCACGCCTGGACCTGGTATGAAAGCTCCCGCAGAGCTGATACTACCGGACTTAAAGCTGGAGTCCCTTATGATGGTCATCTTACTAAAGCTGACGGAAAAGGAAAATGGTGGGATGGGCTTGATCCACAGGAGCTTTATGCGCAAAACCATGAACATAGCGAGGGTTGGCAAAATCTTTACCTGAACCAAGGACAGTGGCACTGGGAAAACGGAGCCAGTATTCCTGACCAAGCCTACTGTGAAAATTTTTATAACCGTACCATGGATCTGCTCAACAAATATAATCCTGATCTGCTTTATTTTGATGATACGGTTCTTCCCCTGTATCCCGTAAGTGATGCCGGATTGAAGATCGCAGCCCATTATTACAACCAGAATATAGCCAGTCACAATGGTAAACTCAAAGCTGTTATGTTTGGTAAGATACTGTCCGAGGAACAAAAACAATGCATGGTTTGGGATGTGGAGAGGGGAGCGCCCGACCAGTTGCAGGCTTTACCCTGGCAGACCTGTACCTGTATAGGCAATTGGCATTATGACAGAGCGGTATATGAACAGGATCGGTATAAATCGGCGGCAAGTGTTATCCGGTCACTGGTAGACATAGTTAGTAAAAATGGCAACCTGCTGCTAAGTGTGCCTATCCGCGGGAATGGTACCATAGATGATAAGGAAGTCAAAATACTGAAAGACATTGCAGATTGGATGGAAGTGAATAAAGAAAGTATTTTTGGGACGCGTCCTTGGAAAATTTATGGTGAAGGTCCCGCTACGGAGTCTGTCAATCCTCTTGATAATGCCGGATTTAATGAGGGAAAAGTAACCTTATCGGAAAAGGACATTCGATTTAACCAAAAGGTAAAGTGCTCTATGTTACTACCCTTGGTATCCCTACCGAAAACATCAGCGTAAAATCATTGGGAAAAAAAGCCAACGCTTCTAAAATCAAAAGAATTGAAATGCTCGGCAGTGATGAAAGGCTTAAGTGGAAGCAAAATACCGATTCCCTTGTGATAAAGAAGCCAAAAACGATTCCAAATAATATTGCGGTGGTATTTAAGATCATTAGATAACTTAAAATAAAATGAGGAAAATCCAATTAATTTCATCGCTGTTACTCCTTTTGGTAGTGCTTGCATCATGTAAAAAAGAACGGTCCCTTGATAACGTTAAGATCCCTTTCGATTTCGACTGGAGATTTGCGCTTGACGATCATCCGGGTGCTGAGCAGCCCGGTTTTGATGATTCGGAATGGCGAGTGCTGGATGTTCCGCATGATTTCAGTATCGAACACCCTTTCGATTCTACCTACGCTACCGGGGCAGGTGGAGGCTATACGTATAGTGGTATCGGCTGGTACAGGAAGACTTTCAGAACAGACCCGGGTTTTTCAGATAAGAAGGTTTCCGTATTGTTCGATGGCGTGTATCGCAACAGCGAGGTCTGGATCAACGGGCAGTACCTGGGTATCCGGCCCTACGGATACTCTTCCTTTTATTACGACCTGACGCCGCACCTGAATCCGGCGGGTGAGGAAAATGTACTTGCCGTAAAAGTGAATACCAGTCAACAGCCCAATTCAAGATGGTACACCGGTTCGGGTATCTACCGGCATGTCTGGTTACTTGCCAGAAGTAAACTGCATATCGATCAATGGGGCGTTTTTGCCCGCACGGTCGATGCCAGCGAAGATGATGCAAGTATCAATGTTTCCGTCGAGCTGCGCAATGAAAACGATACCGACCATCTCTGTAAGGTAATCACCCGACTTATGGATACCACGGGCAAAGAAGCCGGAAAGGCCGGATTGGAAGTCGAAATCAAAGCCGGCCAGTCGTTGGAAATAGACCAGGACATCCGGGTTGCCAAGCCTTTGTTATGGTCTGTTGAACAACCTTATTTATATCGTCTGGAGGTAGAAGTCCGGTCGGGCGGAGCCTTAACAGATAGTTATACGACCTCCTTCGGGATCAGGACCTTCGATTTCGACCCTGACAAGGGCTTTTTCCTGAATGGAAAACACGTAAAGCTAAAGGGCGTAAACAACCACCATGATGGCGGGCCATTGGGCGCGGCCGTACTGGACTATACCCATAAGCGGCAGTTGGCGATTTTGAAAGAAATGGGCTGCAATGCCCTTAGGATGAGCCATAATCCACCCGCACCCGAATTGCTGGCCTATGCCGATAGCCTCGGTTTGTGGTGATCAATGAGATATTCGACGAATGGATGGACGGAAAGACACCGGCGGGTTATGCACCGCATTTTGAGGAATGGTATAAAAGGGATGTAGAAAACTGGATTAAGCGTGATCGTAATCATCCGTCTATTATTGCCTGGAGCATAGGCAATGAGCTCAAGGAGCAGTATAACAAGGATAATGCGCTGAAAATTATACCTCTGCTGCTCGATGTGGGGCGTATGCACGATAACACCCGTCCCTTCACCCTGGCCTGTAACGAAATCGTAAATTTCAATGACTTTGGAGTCCTGGAATTACTGGATATCGTAGGTTATAACTACCAGGAAGCTTTTTATAAGGAAGATCATGAAAAATACCCTTACCGGGTGATTTACGGTTCGGAAACGGTGATGTACCCTTACCACGACCACAAGGCATGGCAAATGCGCTCGTACCGGCAATGGCTCGATGGCCAGTTAGAGGATTATGTGGCGGGCGAATTCCTTTGGACAGGTTTCGACTATATAGGCGAAGCGGGTATTGGCCATGTAGGCACCGGGTTCGAATTCTGGAAGACCTGGCCTGAATGGCCCTGGAGGGGAGCCGATTGCGGGGTGATTGATATGTGTGGTTCTCCCAAACCCGGCTATTGGTTCAGGAAAGCGCTGTGGAATGACGAACCCATGGTGTATATCGCCGTGCAAACCGATGAATCGGCAAGGAATAGGGAAGTTAGTTCGTTCTGGAACTGGCCCAAAGTGGAGGCCCACTGGAATCATGATGAAACCGGGGATACACTGGCCGTTCATGTATATACCAATGTGCCCGATGTGGAACTGAAACTGAACGGAAAGTCTTTGGGAAGCCGAAAATGGGATCTTAAGAAGGAAGCTTTCCTGTTCTGGGAAGTACCCTATGAACCCGGCAAGCTGGAGGCCATCGGAAAAACGGAAGAAGGAAAGACCGTTTCCTTTGCCGTTAAGACCGCGAGAGAACCGGCAAAAATCGTATTATCACCAGACCGGAAAACAATAAAAGCCAACAAACAGGATTTAAGTTATGTAACCGTACAGGTAGTGGATGTCAATAATATTCCGGTCCCCTTTGCCAGCAACATGATCGAATTTGAAGTGAAAGGTGCGGGCAAGCTCGCCGCAGTAGGCAACGGTGATCAGCAAAGCCATACCCCGTTAAAAGGAGACAAAATGGAAACTTACCTGGGAAAATGCCTGGCCATTGTCCGGTCTACCGGTGAGAAAGGCGAAATAACCATCACCGCAAGGAGCGGGTCGCTGCCTGTGGCTACGGCTACCTTAAAAGCAGAATAGGCATTCATCTTTAAAAACCTAAAAGACAATACCATGAAAACACATCATTTCTTACTGATCGGTTTCATTTTCGTTACCACAATTTCTTTCGGACAGTCCGAAGAGGAAACAGAGATCAGGCGATTGGAAAAACATTGGACGGAACTGCTGGACCGGGGCGATACGACCTCGCTGCTGCAAATATGGTCTGAAAACTATGTGGTAAACAATCCCAATGGAAAAATCGTGAGCCCTAAAGATATTATCGCATTGATGAAAAGCGGACATAAGTTTCCTGCTGTTGAGCGGATTATTGAAAAAATAACTTTTAATCAGAACATTGCCATAGTCATGGGCAAAGAGTTACAACAGCCGGGCAGCATGATCGCTGATCGGGAGCAATGGATACCGAGAAGGTTCACCAATATATGGATAAAGTCCGAAAATGGATGGCAACTGGCCTCACGGCAGTCCTCAAGGCAAATTATAGAATAATTGTCAGAATTGAATTAGAGAAAAATGAATATATACGAAAAGACGGCTATGAGAAAATGGATATTGATGGTTCTGTTCACCATGGTTTCCGTCGAATTGGTACCCGGACAGACCGCTATGATAAACGTGCAGTCCAGGGACCGGACAAGCCTTAATGGCGAATGGAAAGTCATGATAGATCCGGCCGGAAGCGGTGAATATCTCCGGGTATGGCAGGAAAAAAAGCCGCAGAAAAAGACTGACTTTTTTGAGTATTCTTTTGAAGGCGCTGAGGTACTCGAAGTACCAGGCGACTTCAACTCCCAGCTACCGGAACTCACGTATTATGAAGGGATAGTCTGGTACAGAAAAAAATTCAATTATACCGTAAAGACAGGGAAAAGACTGTTTCTTCACTTTGGAGCAGTTAATTATCTGGCGGATGTGTACCTGAATGGGGAAAAAATAGGCAGTCATGAAGGTGGATTTACACCTTTCCAGTTTGAAATCACCGATAAGGTTAAGGGAGGGAAAAATTCCCTTATCATTAAAGTAAATAACAAACGTCAGGGAAATGGCTTGCCTGGGAATGGGTACGATTGGCTCAATTACGGGGGCATCACCCGGGATGTTGACCTGATTGAAACGAACAGCACTTTTATCGAAGATTATTTCCTTCAATTGAAAAAGGGCAGCTTGAATACAGTGAAGGGATGGATCCGCTTAAACGGGATAAAAGCAGCCCAAAAGGTTAAAATAAGGATTCCGGAACTGAACCTGGACTACAAAGCAAAAACCGATGGGACCGGCTTTGCCAAAATAGAATTTTCATCCGGATTTGAGCTTTGGTCACCGGAAAACCCCAGGCTTTATGAAGTGATCATAGAAAGTGAAACGGATACGGTTAAGGATCAGATCGGATTTAGAAGTATAGAAGTGCAGGGAACCGAAGTTTTGCTTAACGGACAGCCGATATTCCTTAAAGCAGTGAATATTCATGAGGAAAATCCTTATAAAGCAGCCAGAGCCCATTCTGCAGAGGATGCCCGGTTGTTGCTTGGCGCTGCCAGAGAACTGGGATGCAACCTGGTCAGGCTGGCCCACTATCCACATAGTGAAAATATGGTGAAGGAAGCGGAAAAAATGGGCTTAATGGTATGGAACGAACTGCCCGTATATCAGCATATCCAGTTTGCTGATAGTCTGGTGCCACAGAAGATGGAGAATATGCTTAATGAAATGATCAGCAGGGACAAAAACCGCGGCGGAGTGGTGGTCTGGTCATTGTCAAATGAAACTTATCCCGGCACGCCTGGAAGGAACGATGCCTTGATTGAGCTTACACAGAAATGCAGGGCAGCTGATTCGACCAGGTTAATTGTACATGTGATGAACACACAACTTTACCAAAACAACACTTTTGAGGTAAAGGATCCACTTTATCTCCATTCCGACATTGTGGCGATCAATGAGTACATTGGTTGGTATATTCCGTGGCAAGGCAAGCCCTCCGCAACCCAATGGAACGTTGCGTTTCCGGAGAAGCCCCTGTTCATATCCGAATTTGGCGGAGAAGCCCTGCATGGAAGTAATGATGGTCCCGATGATGAAGCCAATTACTGGACGGAAGGGTATCAGGAGAAGATTTATGCGGATCAGGTGGAAATGTTCGGAACAGTGCCTAACCTCGTCGGGGTGTGCCCCTGGCTACTGTTTGATTACCGATCACTCGGGCGGATGCACCCTGTCTATCAACAAGGCTATAACAGGAAAGGGTTGTTGTCCGATAACGGCGATAAAAAGAAAGCCTGGTATATTATGAAGAAATATTTCAAAAATAAATAACATAGCAATTAGTAAAATGAATAAGATCAACCTGTTACTGGCAGCATTGGCTGTACTGACTTTTACCTGCAAAGGCTTCTCAATGCAGGCAGATAACATCCCCCAGAGTTTTAACCAGGACCCCAACCCCGGTGTTAGCGCCAAAAAAGTGGAAAGTATGGATTCTTTGCTACAATCATTTGTAGATGAAGGAAAGCTGAACAGCGTTGCCGGCTTTGTAGCCAAAGGAGGGAATATAGTGTACAAAAAAGCATTCGGTTGGAAAGATATGGAAAATCGGATTCCGGCGACCATAGATGACTACTATGTATTGTTTTCACAGACCAAAGCCATCACCACGGTTGCATTCATGACCCTGGTTGAAAAAGGCCTGGTGGCCATAGACGACCCGGTGTCAAAATACTTTCCCGGAATCCCTGACCGGGTAGTAACAGAGGTTCACGAAGACGGCACCTACGAAACCAGGCCGGTTCAATCGCCCATGACCTTTGTTCACCTGATGTCCCATACATCCGGCCTTAATGCGGGGCTTGTTGAGGAGATCCGCCGTTCCGAAAGTCAAAAAACAGGTACGTTTGCCGGCTTTGGCGGTGCTATGCCCGAAAAAGCGCCCGACGGGCAACACAGCTTTGGCGGCGATTATAATGCAAAATACCTCGAAGACGAGATGCTCGACCTGGCAAAATATCCTCTCGGCTTTGATCCGGGGACGGCATGGAATTACCACGTGAGTACCAATATGCTTGCCTACCTGATAGAACGTATTTCGGGTAAACCCCTGCGCCAATATGTGAAGGAAACGGTCCTGGACCCGCTGGGCATGACGGAAACCGATTGGTATTATGGAAAAGATGCATTGAAGCGTTTTGTGAAAACGTATACTATGGAGGAAGGTGAGCTGGAGCTCGGTTCACAGATATATGTGGAAGGCGCGGTAAGTAGTGAACAGACCTATTGCGAGGGGGCTATCGGGTTGAACGGGCCCATAGAAGATTACGCCAAATTTTGCCAGATGCTGTTAAACAAAGGTGAATTCAATGGTCATCGGATTCTAAAACCCGAAACGGTAGAACTCATGACCACTGTAGACCGGCTCCGGGGAGCGGAAGCCTGGGGAGAAGGGTTCCGGTTTGGTTTAGGGTTTGAACTTTTCAATGAATTAAAGAAGCCCGTACCGGCAGTTTCCAATACGGCGTTTGCCTGGGGAGGGCTGTTTGGCACGGAGTATATCATAGATCCGGAAAACGATATGATTGCTTTGTTCTACATAAATATGTACCAGCGAGATCCCTTATACCCTTTATTCCTCGAAAAGGCTTATGAGTTGTTTAACCAATGACAGACGATTTTAAAGAAAAAACACATCGTTAGTCTGTAACCTTTAAAAATTTAAGGGACGGTTGACCGAAGACAGATGATCGAAGCATACATCCGTCATCGGTCGCCAGTCATCCGTCCACAAATAAACATATATGAAATCAGGAATACTTTATATTATGGTATTATGGGCTGTGCCAGTCATTGCACAGCATAAAATACCTGTTTACCTCGATGTTAAAAAAACCGTTGAAGAGCGTGTAGAAAATGCACTTTCGCTGATGACCACCGAAGAGAAGGTAGCCCTGTGCCATGCCCAGTCCAAATTCAGTTCAAAAGGAGTGGCCAGGCTCGGCATACCGGAAGTCTGGTCTACGGATGGCCCGCACGGCATACGGGAGGAGGTTTTGTGGGACGAATGGAGCGGTGCACAATGGACCAACGATTCCTGTACCGCATTCCCTGCGCTTACCTGCCTTGCAGCTACATTTAATACGGAGCTGTCCCGGTTGTACGGGGTTTCCATCGGGGAAGAAGCCCGGTACCGCAACAAGACCATATTGTTAGGGCCGGGGTAAACATATACCGGACGCCACTGAACGGCAGGAATTTTGAATACATGGGAGAAGACCCTTACCTGGCCTCCCGTATGGTCGTACCGTACATCCAGGGAGTACAATCTGCGGGAGTGGCTGCCTGCGTGAAACATTTTGCCCTGAACAACCAGGAGGTATGGCGGGGACATATCAATGTCAATGTAAGCGACCGGGCACTTCACGAGATTTATTTACCCGCTTTTAAGGCCGCTGTTCAGGAAGGAAACGTCTGGTCTGTCATGGGATCTTACAATCAGTTCAGGGAGAACATTGCTGTCACAATGATTTGCTTTTAAACAAGATCCTTAAACAGGATTGGGGATTTGACGGATTGGTGATCAGTGACTGGGGAGGGGTTCACAATACTGATCAGGCTGTCAATAACGGGCTTGATATTGAAATGGGGACTTACACCAACGGATTGACAACAAGCGGACACTTCCCTTATTCGTCCTATTATCTTGCCGACCCTTTCCTGGAAGGGATTGAGGAAGGCAGGTATGATATGGATGTACTTGATGATAAGGCACGCCGCATTCTGCGTGTAATCTTCAGGACCACCATGAGGGCAGATCGTCCGTTCGGAAAGTTTGTTTCACCGGAACACAGTGAGGCGGCAAGAAAAATTGCACAGGAAGGTATCGTTTTGCTGAAGAACAAAGGGCAATTTTTCCCCGTACCTGTAGATAAGTACGAAAAAATAGCCGTGATCGGGGAAAATGCTTCCCGGAGCCTGGTCATAGGAGGCGGATCGTCTTCGTTAAAAGCCGCCTATGAAGTTTCCCCTTTGCAGGGGCTTAAAGACAAGTATGGGGACGAGCGTATAGTCCACAGCCTCGGTTATGCCTCCGGACCCTCGCTTTACGGGCGCGAAGAGCCGTCTGGTTTGGATGCGGATTCACTGAGAACGGCCGCAGTAGAAGTTGCCAAAAGTGCGGATATAGTGCTGTTTATAGGAGGCCTTAATAAAAATCACTATCAGGACTGTGAAGGAGGGGACAGAAGGTCTATGGACCTTCCGTTTGAACAGGATAAGCTGATCCGGGATGTATTGAAAGTCAACAAAAATACGGCCGTAATATTACTAAGCGGAAATGCGGTAAGCATGCCTTGGGCAGACAATGTTCCCGCGATAATGCAGGGCTGGTATCTGGGATCGGAAGCCGGAAATGCGTTAACGGATATTGTATCCGGCGATGTAAACCCTTCGGGGAAACTGCCTTTTTCTTTTCCTGAAAAACTGGAAGATAACGGAGCGCATTTTTATGGGGAACTTTCATATCCCGGCGACAGTACCGATCAATTTTATAAGGAAGATATTCTCGTAGGCTATCGTTGGTTTGATACCAAAAAAATCAAACCACTCTTTCCCTTCGGTTACGGATTGAGCTATACTTCCTTTGCCTATGACAATCTTGTTACAGATAAAACTCAATATAGTGATAAAGAAACCGTAAAGGTATCGTTTACCCTGACCAATTCGGGAAGATCCGACGGAGCCGAAGTACCGCAATTGTATGTAAGCAAATCAAAATCGGAAGTGTCACGGGCGATGAAGGAATTGAAAGCATTTAAAAAGGTTTATCTCAAAGCCGGTGAAAGCAAAAAGGTAGAGCTGGAAGTACCTATCGGTAACCTGGCTTACTACGATGAAAATATAAGCGATTGGGTTGTAGAATCCGGTACTTATGCGCTTATGCTGGGTAGCTCATCCGGCGATATAAAAGTTAAGATGAATTTAAATGTGGAGTAATATTTTTGCTATGAGTGTTGAGCTTTAAATATATAAGGTTGTCGATAGTATAGTGTTGAGTTGTTGGTATTCAGAGCCTTTTTGAAAGGCTAAATCCAGGTTTTTCGAGACTATCCGGGAACATCAAAAAGGGAATAAGGTATTCGAGTGCAGTCCCATCTTCTCCACTAAAATTGTTAGAAGTTTTATTTCAGGCGTATTCGATAATGCACAACGGGTAGGCTATTCGTATTAAAACAATATTTTGAAATTAGATTTTTTAAAATGAAGTATAGATAAGTGGGGAAGAACGGAATTATTTTAAGTTTCAAAAAGTGATATTTTATAAAAGAAGCTATGAAGATGAGTTCGATTAAAACAGAAGAAGAATCAGCAGTTTCAGGAGATTTAACCGAAGCGTATGAGAATAAGAGTACTTCTTTGTAGTAACAAATGAGCCAATTAAAACTATTAATAGGCTCATTTTTTTTGTTGTATTTGAGCCGATTAGACTCAATAATTGGCTCGTACTGTAGAATTGGCAATATAAAAACTGGTCTCAGTTTGAGTATGATTCATCTGAAATAAATTGCCGCCCGGTATGCGGATGAATCATTTAAAGGACACATACATTGGTACTCCCTTTAGTTATACCTGTCAGTAGAAGCCTGTAAAATCTTCGGAAAAGGGATAAACAAGATTTCTCATCGATAAAAAAGCGCAACCGCCCCGTAGAGAAGGGGAGAGGAGCTTTGTAGCGCATCTTTAAGCCAAAAAATTTGACAGAAAAAAATTCGGAATGCGGGAAGCCGTAAAATTTTCTTTTTCGTAGAGTTTAAGTTTGTGCCATTCAATTGGTTATCACTTAAATAAAAACCTATGGGACTACGATTTCAGAAGCGGATAAAGTTGGGGAAAGGATTGGGTGTTACTATGAGTAAGTCCGGGCTCTCTCCCAGTTTTCGGACCAAAGCAGGCTCCCTGAGTTCAAGAGGAATTTCTATCCGGACGGGAATACCGGGCTTGACCTTCAGAAAATCCTTATCGGGATTTTCAGGGAAAGGATGCCTGGTGGCACTATCCTTTTTTTTGACCCTGGGAGGGTGTATTGCTATAGGTATAATCAGGGTTGTTTTTTGAGTTATGAGGTACAGAAAAGGATACTACAGAAAGGACGGGACCTACGTCCAGGGACACTATGTGAATGACCGGAGCAAAAAGGGCAGGGGGAGCGGGAAAAATGCGGGATGTCTGGCATTGCTTGTTCCGGGCTTGTTAGCCTTGTGGGGTGTTATCCGCGTTATGTGGTGAGATCCATGTGCCTGAAGATTTTTTACACAGACAACGAATCAATTAAACCATGTAAATAACAAGACGATGAAAACACATGTGATCTCCACAGCGTTGAAGGGGCATTTTCTGCGCCTGTACCAAATTGCTTTCTCCGATGATAATTTTGATGTTCTGGAAATGCGTATGCTATACAGGTTTGCAGAAGATCGGGGTATCAGCAAGGAAGCGCTGAATGATGTGCTGCTCAATCCTTCTCATCAAACTGTGATCCCCGAAGAACTATCGCAGAAGGTAGCATATCTGTACGATCTGGCTATTATGATATGGGCCGATGGCAAAGTTACCGAAGACGAGCATATTGCTTTGAAAAAATACTGCATAAAATTCGGTTTTATGGAGGACCATATCGAAGAATTGACCCGCTTTCTCCTGGAAAAAGCCAGGGATGGTATGCCCCTGGAAATTTTATTGGAACAAATTAAAACCATGTGATATGAGTGCGTTGAAAGATATTTTTACCCTGAAAAAAAATGATACGGTAGCCGGAACGCATACCGGACATGATGAAAAGCAAATAAAACTTACGTTTTTCGAGAGTGGTTACGGGTCTTCCAGACAGGCCCAGGGCAATCCGACGGTATTCCGGGCATGCCTGCAAAATGTGTATATGGACTATAAAGGGAAATGCCGGCAAAACGAAGAGCTGCAAAAGGAATTACGAAAACCTTACGAAGAAGAGAAATCAAGACAGGATACGGAACTTAAAAAGCGAAAAACTGTTCTGGGAATTATGGAAGAGTCTATCCGGGATCTCGAAAACAAAATAACCTCTTACCGGCATGATATGGTAGAGGTCAAGAGAAATCCGGAAAAATACGGGATAGAGATCGACAAAAGACCAAAGGCGCAGTTCTATATCGGGTTGGCCGTCTTGATCCCCATAACCTTTTACCTGCTGGTTTTCTACATATCGGCTTCTTTCTCGGCCTTTTTTAAAGATTTTGAGAGCACAGCGATCTCCAGCGCGATTTTTGACGGGCAGGCCATAGCAAAAGCTATGGAAGACGGATGGCTTACTGCCGTATTTGTGGCTACCATACCTTTTGCTTTTATGGGATTGGGATATCTGATACATATGTTCCAGAAGCGAAAAGGAAAATGGAATTACGTAAAGATCATTTTATTATTTATGGTGACTTTCGTTTTTGATGCGATCCTGGCATATATGATTGAATACAAAATTTACGAAATAGAGAAAACCCCCAGTTCGCCGCCATTTGATCTGAAGATAGCGCTCTCTTCCGTAGAATTCTGGGGGATCATTTTTGCAGGTTTTGTCGTGTATATTATCTGGGGCCTGGTGTTTGATTTTATCATGAAGGAATACGACAATTTCGATAAGATAAAGTCCTTTATTAAAACCCGTGTCGAGGATATCAAAAACAGGGAAAGAGACCTTTTGGAATACGACAGGAAACTACAACCCATAAAAGAAGAGATTTCCGGTATAGAAGGGAAAATAAGTGATTTACAGCGCACCATAGACGGATTTATATTTTCCAACAAACACTATCTGATGTATCATGCCGAGTACGTAAAAGGATGGTTTTTGGCTATTGCAGATGATGTGCCTTCTGAAAAGCGCCGGGAAGAGTTGCTGAGCCGGTGTGTGGAAGAGGAGAAAGGGCATCTTGCCGATCACCAGATCGACAATGAAAATTATGAAGGAAGACTGTATAAGCTTGTAAATTAAATAACTATGAGATATTATTTATGTTGTGGTATAGGCTTGTTTTTAGTGTTGATGGCTTGTAAGAAAGAACCGGCGAAGGCCGTTGCGGATGTATTGCAGAACAAGGATGTGGCCGCTGTTTCCGAAGCGAAGGTCAGGCCCGCCAAAGTGGATATGAACATCAGTGTATTCCTGGATCTTTCGGATCGCATTGATCCGGAGAAGTATCCCAATCCCGCTATGGAATTTTATGAAAGGGATCTGGGATATATCAATGCGGTGACGCGCACTTTTGAAAACCATGTGTTGCATAAAAAAATAAGGGATATTAATGATTATCTGCAAATTTATCTCGATCCCGAACCGGCAGATAAAACGTTGAATGCAAAAATCAGGTCATTGAATACGGGGTTTAACAGGTACAATGCACATAAAGATTCTATATTGGAAACATCGCGAAAGTATGATAGCATAACCCGGATTATCTATGAGACTGCTATCGCCGACCAGGATTTTGTAGGATCGGATATCTGGGGGTTTTTTAAGACCAAAGTGAAAAGCCTGTGCATACGGAAGGGGTTCCGTAACGTCCTTGTAGTGCTCACTGACGGCTATATCTATCATGAAAATACCAGGATAAAACAAAGGAACAGGACGAGTTATTTCACGCCCCAGGATATACGAAGAGAGGGCCTTAATTCAGAAAAGTGGATGAAGAGAAAGGAAGAGGGGGATTACGGTCTTATCCCGGCTACCGACGGACTCGATTCGTTGGAGGTCCTTGTACTGGGAATTAATCCGGATAAGAAGAATCCTTATGAAGCGGATGTTATGGTCGGGTATTGGGAGGAGTGGCTTCTGGCTATGGGTGTGAGGCGATTTGAAATAAAAACAGCCTTATTGCCCGCGGATATGAATAAGATCATCGTTGAGTTTTTATCTGATAACCCTTGACAGGGGGCGTATGGTTTACATGAAAAACCGATTGCCACCGCAGTAGCAATCGGTTTGTGAAGAACATTTTTTTCGGTTTACCTGGAAAGCGTTATGTAGGCAACCACCGGCAGGTGATCGGAAGGATAGCGCTGTTCTTTATAGTCGGTAAGTACGGCATATTTCGAGACGTTGAAATCTTTGCTTACAAATACATAGTCGATACGTTTTTTTAAGCGGAGCATCGAAACGAAATGCGTTGGCTGTACCTATGGGGCCATAAGGAGGGGTTACTGTTGCCGAGAAAGTGTCCTGTAAAAGGGATCGCATACGCTGTATCTGCTCGGTGTCCGGGGTAGAATTGAAATCTCCGGTACAAATTACAGGCATATCACCGGCAATGCTCTTTATTTTTTCGACCATGAGTTTCCCTGATTCTTTACGGGCAATAATTCCCCGATGGTCGAAATGTACGTTAAAAACGTAAAACACTGTATTGTTGTTTTTGTCTTTCAGTTTTACCCAGGAGCAGATACGATTACAGCAGGTGGCATCCCATCCTTTTCCGGGATTTTCCGGTGTTTCACTAAGCCAGAAGTTTCCTGAGTCCAGTTTTTGAAACGTGCTTTTTTATAAAATATAGCCGAATGCTCTCCTGCTTCCTTACCATCATCTCTGCCTGCACCGAAATAGGTATAATTTTTTAGTTCGAGCAGATCATGTAACTGATGTGAGAAACCTTCCTGTGTGCCCATGATGTCAAAATCGTGATACCGGATGAGACCTTTGACATTCTCTTTCCTGTATTTCCAGGAGTTTATACCGTCTGTAGGGGTATCCATACGCAGGTTATAGCTTGCTATCCGTATTACTCCCGGCGACTGCTGCCCGGATACAGGTAATCCAAGTATGAACAAAAATAAAATTGATAGTAGTTTCTTCATGACATTACTGTTTATTCCCATCCCGGGTTTTGCCCTAAATTTGTGTTTTGCTCGTAATCGCCTTGAGGTATAGGGTATAGATATTTGCGATCTTCCCATTGTCTTTGTCCGGGGTTGTATATGAGCTCCCCGGAACTTCCGTTGGAAAGTTTTCTTCCTCCTTCGGAAGTGTCGGAGGAGACATCGATCATTACTACAGAAGGATTCGAAGGCTGTGGTCTTTCTCCCTGATAGAAGCATACGTCCATAATACCGTCTCCGTTGAGGTCCTGTTCTCCGAGTGCTGCTACATATATTCCGTTCATCGGGGCCTCTTCGAAGAGTTCTCCCAGATGCCAGCGCCTGAGATCATCAGGACGAAGGCCTTCGAAGGTAAGTTCTATGGCTCTTTCCCGCAGTACTTCAAGCAAGACGGGGTTAGTAAATTTTCCCTTATAATACGCAACCATATAGGGGTCGGCTGTTACCGGCATGCTGGTCAGAGTAGGACCGGCTATCCCCGCTCTTTCTCTGAGGGCCCCTATGGTGGTGGCCCATTCGGCGTCATTCATCTTTCCGAGCTCGGCCAGTGCTTCTGCCTTGTTGAGCAGTACTTCCGCCCAGCGCATTATAATATGGGCGTTATCGTTACGGCTTTCGTCATCATAAGGGAAACGTTCGTCGTAACACCATTTTATAGGCTGGTACCCCGTGTAGGACTGGCTGAGATTGGGAGGAGCGATTACCGGAGTACCGTTTTCGGTACGTTGGTAATCCCCCAGGCGAATGGTTTGCTGTAGACGGAGGTCCCGGTCCTTGACTTCTTCTGCAAAGGGGGTAGCCTCATAATCGGGATTATCGGTAAACGGGGTTCCGTCCAGTTTTAAATATGTATTTACGAAATTCCTGGTAATGGACGGACGATCGCCGTATGTGGGGCTGATAAAACGCCGGTTGGCGGAGTTATATATCTGTAAAGAAGGGTCCAGCAAGACGGCAAGTATGGTCTCATCGGCAAAAGGGGATGGTGTAATAAACAGTTCCCGGTACGACCGCGTGTTGTCTGCGGCCTGGTGAAGACTGAAACCATTGATGCTGTTGGCTTCATCGATGACTTCCTGATACCAGCTTTCTGCAGTGCCCTGCATACCGTAACCGGTATGATATTTACGGAAAGATGCCTCGTAAAGGCATATCCGTGTTTTATAGGCACGGGCAACATTTCGGGTAATACGTGAACAGGACGGGTCACTGGTAAGAGCAATATTCTCTATCGCGTAGTTGAGATCGTCCAAAACGTTTTCCATGACCTCAAACCGATTGTCCCGGGACGCATATAGTGTTGTGGAATCCTGTACTTCTATAGGGACCTCTATCCATGGTACATCGCCAAATCTTTTTACCTTTTCAAAATAAAACAGCGCACGAAAGAACCTGGCCAGGCCTATATAATTTTCTTTTGTGCCGACTTCACTGGTTTCTGCATTTTTAATAAAATAGTTGATGTTTCGCAATGCTCCCCAACTCCATCCGGTGCTGGTTATAGGACTCAGAGCATTGGGTACAAGATAGCTGTCTACACCTCGGCGGGCAACATAATCGGAAGTATTATCTATGGTAAATACTCCGGTGTCTGTACCTGGAAGATTGTCGTAGAACGAATTTACGTATAATTCCATACCGCTTTCAGAACCAAAAATGGCATCTCCGTTTGCGGTTGCCACCGGGCTCTCGTCAAGGTCACACGCCCAAAGCGACAACAGTATAAAGCTTGCTAATATATATTTATAAAGTTTCATTATTGTTTAGGTATTAAAAGTTAACAGACAATCCGAAAGAAACGGCTTTCATCATGGGGTAATTATAGCCGTCACCACTGGTTCCTCCGCTCAGATCCCGGTCGGAACCGTAGATATTGGTAACATCGGTATCTTTAGTCCATTTGTACAGGGGGGACCAGGTCCACAGGTTCTCTCCAGAGAGGTAAACCTTAAGATCGGAAGCCCCTATTTTGGATGCGATATTCTCCGGGAAGGTATAACCCAGTTGTATGTTTCGGAGACGTATGTAGGCCACATTCTGTAAGTAACGGTTGTTGGGATGATCATTGAGCTGACTATACCCGACCAATCTGGGAAGGTAAGCATCGAAATTGCCTTCTTCCTCACGGAACATATTGTCTTTATGCCAGCTGGGATATGGATTATAGGGGCGGTTGTACTGACCCCAGAATCGCGATTCGCTCGAAGGGAACCAGTCCTGTTTAAGCACCCCCTGAAAGAAAGCGGAAAAGAAAATGCCATTCCAGTCGGCATCGAGATTGATCCCGTAGATGTAGCGGGGTTCGGAATTTCCGATGACGGTTTTGTCTCCGGGATTATCTACGGTATTTTCTCCGTGATAAATGATGTCATCCCCGTCCAGGTTTTATACTTGAGGTCTCCTATATAATTCTGTCGGGTATTGGTACTCTGCAGATTGGACTGGCTGGGTGAGTTGGCTATTTCTTCTTCCGACCGAAAGAGGCCTTCTACCTTGTACCCCCAGATTTCACCAACCCTTTGACCTTCGTAATAATCGGTAAGAATCTTTCTGTCGTTATTGTATTTGGTAATGATAGCCCATGAATCGGACATGTTGATACCTATTCCATAATTAAAAGGTTTCCCTTTTGCAAAAAAACGGTCTTTCCATTTTACGGATATTTCCCATCCTGTAGTTTCCAGGTCTGCATAATTTCCTTTAGGAACACCGGTGCCGAACACGGCAGGCAGTGTAGGGCCTACGGTAAACATATCTTTTGTCCACCGGCGATATAGATCTCCGGTAAAGGTGAGTCGGCTTTTGAGCATAGAAAAATCAAGACCAATATTTCCGGTGGTAGAAGTTTCCCAGGTAAGCCCGGAAGGTACAACACCCGGCTGACCGGTTTGCTGGGGACGTATGCCATTAATGACACGTCCGGACTGATTGATGGAGAAATTTCGGTAAAGGAATAGGCATCTATATTTCCGTTGCCCAAAGAACCGTAAGAAAGTCTGAGTTTGAGATTGGATATCAGGTCAGGGCTGACCTTCCAGAATGACTCTTCCGAAACACGCCAGCCAACGGAGGCCGAAGGGAAAAACGCCCATTGCTGGTTTGTAGGGAACTTCGAAGAACCGTCGTATCGCCCGTTGAATTCCAACAGGTAGCGTTCCATATAGTTATAGTTCAGCCTGAAGAAACCACCTGCAATTTTCCATTTTTCATAACCTCCTTGTGTCGTTATACTTTGCCCGAGTGCAAGGTTAATATCATTGGCATCTTCATAAACAATTCCGTTACGGCGGGCAAGAAGGTTTCGTATGTAGACTGTTCGTAGTTAAAACCGAGCAGGAAATGGAAATTGTGTACTTCTCCAAATGATTTGGTATAATCCGCATACAGGTTGGTGGCCAGATATTCGGTAGTTTGCCTTCTTTCCTGGAGGTCATTGGTGTTTGTTCCGGTATATCCGATAATGCCTTCGTAACGACTGTAGGGTACTTGTACCCGTTTTTGTTTTTGAGCTATGTCCGTGGTCTGATATGTGAAATTTGCCCGGAGGACGAGGCTTTTTTCCAAAAACTCTGCTTTTGCAGCAACCTGGTTTTTTAAAAATCTCCGATCCGTGTCTATTCCGTTGCGACCTATGTAATAATCTCCGACAGTATATGCAGCGGGAAAAGAAAGTGTACCGTCAGGATTGTTCAGGGGGGCCAGGGGATGCCCCTCATCGGCCATATTCCGCCATATTCCGCTTCCTTCTCCTACATTGAGAGGCTGATGATATTTCATTTTGGAAAACTCGGTATTATTGGTCACCGATAACCAATCGGTAAGCTGTATGCTTCCTTTTGCCCGAAGATTATACATGCTATAATCGTCGGAATTATAGCGGAATAATCCGTCCTGTTCATTGTACCTGCCGCTGAGATAGAAATCGGTTTTGTCATTTCCGCCTGAAAAACTAAGGTTGTGGTCCTGTGCCATGAAGTGATCTTTCATGAGCACATCATACCAATCCGTGCTGTTGTAATACATATATTCCCCGGTTTCAGGGTTAATCTCAACACGGGGGAGGGAAGGGTCTTCCCAATGTCTTTTAATCTCAGCCAGGTATTCCGGTGAAAAAGGCATGGTTTTGTTTATAGCCGTAGGAGTGGTCCCGTTATCATTCCAATTGGACCAGGCATCACTAAAATTTTTGGCCCAGGGGTATGATTCGGTTATATTGTCCGGGACAGTGGTAGGTGACTTCAAGGAAAAATGGTTGTATATGATATTGATGTCCTGCCTTTTTTAGCAGATTTGGTAGTGATCAATACAACACCGAAGGCGGCCCTTGCGCCGTAAATAGATGCAGAAGCAGCATCTTTTAGGACTGATATACTTTCGATGTCATTAGGGTTTAGCATGCGGGGATCGCCTTCAACCCCATCGATAAGCACCAGGGCATTACCTCCTTGTCCTATAGAGGTTGTCCCCCGGATATTAAATGATGGAGACTGGGTGGGCTTCCCGTCCAGCATGCGGATATTGAGGTTGGGAATAACCCCCACCAATCCTTGTGATACGTTGGGTATAGGACGGTTTTCAAAAATCTCTCCTCCGACCTGGTCTACCGCGCCGGTAAGATTTACTTTTTTCTGCGTGCCATACCCTACAACAACTACTTCTTCCAGATTGGTATTATTTTCCTGAAGTACCAGTTGAAGGGTCTTCTCATCTCCTACGGGAATTTCCAGTTTTTCGTATCCCAGATAGGAAATTTCGAGTATCGCTTCCCGATCGGAGACGATTATGGAGAACAAACCATCGAAATCGGTAGTGACCCCGTTATTTGTCCCTTTCTCAACTACGGAAGCCCCGGCGAGCGGAACGCCATTCTCATCTGTTACCACACCTTGTATGGGCGTGCCCTGGATGGCTGTTTTCGGTGCCGGATACAGAATAATCTGACTGTCGATTATCTTGTGTCTAATGTTAAATTCTTTTAAAAGTCGTTTCAATACTGTCGATAGTGGTTCGTTCTTTGCTTTTACCGATACAACTCTGGAATAATCCAGTTCACTGTCATCATACATGAATTTGTAAGAAGTTCGGGCTTCTATGCGATGAAGAATTTTCTCCAAAGGGACATTATTGTAGTTTAAAGATACTTTGGTGCTTTGCCCGTAGGTGGGAAGGGCCCGGATCTGAAACAGAGAAAAGATGAGTAACAATAGGGTTAATTTCATTTTCAAATTGCTCTTGAGCCTGAAATGGATATATATTTCAGGCTTACACAGTTTTTTCATACTTTTGATGTACTTATTGGTGATTAATGGTTTTTGTTGATCACAAATTTTTTGAATCGGAGAATGGTGGCTCATTTTCCGATTTTTTGTAATCACTTCTTACAATGGCCGATAGTTTTTTATACTATTCGGGTTAGTCCGGAATCATTTTTACATAGGCAGTGATTTTTGATTTTATTCTATAGTTATTGTATTTCCGTCAATACGATAATTCAGCTCGTAACCGGAACGAAAAGTTTCCATGACCTGTTGAATGGTTTCCACATCAAAACTTGCCGTAAATTTCTTGTTCTGAAACTCAGTATTCATATTCCGGATTTTTACGTTGTAATGGCGCTCCAGTTTTTTTACAATATTTTCAAAAACAGTATGTCTGAAAATTATTTTACCGTCGATCCACGAGGTGTAAAGGTCCGTTTCAGTTTCGCTTATGTGCACACTTCCAAGAGCTTTATCCCACATGGCTACCTGCCCTGGTTGTAACAGTACCGCCCGGTTAGGATCATAATTCTCCCCATTCGGATAAAGACTGACCGAACCTTCGATGAGTGCGGTGTGTATTTTTTTGTCCTCAGGATAAGAAGAAAGGTTAAACTCCGTACCGAGAACGCGTACATTCATATTTTCCGAACTTACTATAAAAGGGTGTTGGGGGTTTTTGGCAATCCTGAAATAAGCTTCCCCTTTAAGAAAGACCTTTCGTTCACCTTCTGTGGAGAAGCTGCTCGGGTATTTTATGGTGGTCCCGGAATTGAGAGTAATCCGGCTTCCGTCGGAAAGCGTAAGGTCGAATGTTTTTGCATAAGGAACCGTAAGGGTGTTGTATTGTGTTTCGGTAATTCCGGTACTGGCAATACTGTCCGTATATATCAACTGTTTTCCTTTTGTGTTCCGATGATATTGCCTTTAGTGTCCTGTACGGACATACTCCCTTCTTCGTCCAAGATTTTTATATTACCGTTGCTCAACTGAAGCGTAATAGCTTCCCGGGATATTTCTGGAGCCTTTGTCTTGTGCTGGCCGTCAGAAAGTATCCGGTATCCACCTGTGCCAAGACTTAACATTATCAATAAAACGGCGGCATAAGGCCATATTTGCTTGTAATTATATGTAGAATGAAAAGATCGTTTTTTGAACCGTCTCCATTCCGAATCGATATTCACTTCTTTTGAAGAAACGGGAAATTGAGAAGCCGTATAATCGGCCTTTATCCTATAAAAAAAATCTTCATTAGCCTTTGACAGGCGAATCCATCGAAGTATCTTTTTTTGTCTTCTTCCGAAGCAAGTCCTTTAAATAACAGAATCAATTTTTCTCTTTTCATAGTTTCCCGTTCCGGTATGTCTTTATTATATAAACGACCGGAAGCGAGGGGATACGTAATGTATATGGAGAAAAATCAGAAAAAAGTCATGAACTCCTTGAGCTGGAATCGCATGAACTTGAGAGCGAGGTGAATATGAGTGTCTACTGTTCTTTTGGATATTCCCATATCTTCGGCTATTTCACTGTTTTTCATGCCTTCAAACCTGCTTTTAACAAAGACTTGCCGTTGCTTTTCCGGAAGAGCGGTAATACTGCTTCGGATCTGATTTTCCAATTCCTGTTGCAGTATCCGTGATGCGGCCTCATTCTCTACAAAGCGTATCGGATTATCGAGTTCAGTCTCATATAAACTTCCGGATTTTTCGCGAACGCGTTTCCGGTGTTTGAGGTGATCCAGACAAGCATTCCGGGTTACGGTAAACAAAAAGCTATTTGTTATATTGTCTATTCTTTCGCGCTTCTGCCAGAGTTTACAAAATACATTTTGCACAATTTCCCTGGCATCTTCCGTATTTCCGTATAAGAGCGGGCGATATGGTACAATTTATCAAAATATAAACGGAACAAAATTTCAAAGGCCTTGTGAACATCGTTCTTTAGAAGGTCTTTGAAGGTATCCGAGTTTATATTTGTCACTTTTTCGCTCAAGAGGAATACTTATGAATTGAAGAAATTTTGCTGATGATGCTTTCGTGAAACAAAATTATATTGCAACTAAAAGGAGGTAATGATGTTATAGTTAACAATCTTTTAAGAATACGTTAATTACATAGAAATCTTTTAATTTGTCTCATTGTAATCGTCACAGCGTCGTGGAATGTTAGCCGGATAAATAATGTCTGTGGAAAACAGGAACACTGTTTTGGAGCGTACCAAGATAACGTTGGGGTATGTACAGGCGGACAGCACAGGGAAATGCATGCCGAGGAGGTTGTGCTAAGAGATTTAGATATTTGTTTTTGAGGATATCGCAGAGAGGTGAAGGTGAATTGTTCTGAGGCTACATCACATTTCACAAAGCCTTTATTATCTTTAAATACTGGACTCAAGACGAGTTAATTATAAGCAGCTCCTGGCAGGCGATTTTTTATTGTAAATACCAGAATCAGATTATGAAAGAACCTATAGGGATCAAACAGATTGCAAAACTGGCCGAAGTATCTATCGGTACCGTAGACCGGGTGCTCCACAACAGGGGAGGTGTGTCTAAGATTACCGAGCAAAAATACTTGATGTTATCAGAAAAACGGTTACCGGAAGAATACGGTGGCAAGCCGTCTTCGGTTGGGAACTCACAAAAAGGTGAGGATCGCCTGTCTCGTCCCGGAAGCGGCAAGCCATTGGAAATACTGGCAGTTTCCCAAAAAGGGTATGGACAGGGCAGCCGCAGAACTTTACGATCACGGCATAGAACTTTCTTATTTTTATTTTTCCGAGCCATCTGCATTCCTTGAGAGGAGTAAGGTGATTCTTGATAAAGGTTTCGAAGGGATAGTCACCGTACCTTTTTTACTGCCGAAAGTAATGCGTTGCTTCGTGGTGCACAAGTAAATCAGGTGCCGGTGGTGTTTCTGGACACTGAGGTATCCCTGGATTTCCGGGTTGGTTTATATGCCAGCACGCTCATCGGGCAGGTGAGGTGGCGGGCAGGTTGTTACAGGATTGGTAGGGCTGGGAGGCATATACCTGGTATTGAATATTATCAATGCCAAAGGGCTTCATGAAAACAACAGGCAACGGGAAAGCGGATTTCGGAAATTCCTGAAAAACATGATAAAAAGGAGATCGCGGAAGTGGTGACGATCAATTATCCCCTGGATCAGCCTCTGGAAACAATGCCCGGCATGGAGCGCCTGTTGCTTGATAAAAGAAGAAAAGGAGTGTTTGTTACCAACTCGCGGGCGTATATGCTGCCGCCGGTTTTTCGTCATTACGGTGTAACCGGTATTCCCGTGGTGGGCTTTGATCTGAACGAGGAAAACCTGGAATGTCTGCGCCGTGAGGAAATTTCTTTTCTTATCAATCAGAAGCCGGAGTACCAGGGATACCATGCGGTCAGAGGGTTTTTTAAGTTCTTGACGGAAAAGATGCTTCCGGCCTGCATGTCGATATTCCCGTAGAAATTGTTGTCCGGGAAAACCTGCATTCGGTTTAGAAGCATCTTTTGATGATTGTGTTTCTTATAAGTTTTTTAAGACTGTGATTTTAGGTTTCCAGGTCCTCGCCTCAGCGATCCGTCGAGGATTTTATTCCCGCCTGATGCTATCTGCATGAAATTCATGATGCTTTAGTCCGGATATCCCGGATTTTGCGGATATTCGTTTATAGTCCGGTCTATCTGATCCAGTGGTATGGGGCGCAGCGTATGGTAGTCTTTAATGTTGGGAGCTCCGCCCGGATTGTGAAGCCGTACTCTTTCTATGAGCTTCCCGGTCCTTACGAGGTCCCACCAGCGATATCCCTCTCCGTATAATTCTCTGGCCCTTTCATCGAGGATAAAATCCAGGGTGATATCCGATGCTTCGATTTCCATATCGGCTTCCATACCCGGCCATGCTGCCCGACGTCTTATTTCGTTGAGGTCGTCTGCGGCTCCGGGAGTATTGTTTTGGAGGAGTCTTGCCTCGGCCCGAAGCAGATAGGCATCCGCAAGGCGCATCAGGATATGATCGCGTTGAGAGGGCTCCCGCTGCTGGTCCGGTCGGGTAGGGTCGAGCCATTTGAGTACGCTGGGAAAAAGGCGTTCTGTGTATTCCTCTTTGGTGATCACCATATAAGGCTTGGTTTCCTGCCTCGATTGCGGCCATAGTTCATCTTTTCCGGGTCCGGGCATATAGACCGCTGTGTCTCCTGCCTGAAGATTTTCCGTCGGGTTATTGGTGTACCAGACCTGTGTAAAGCCTTCGTCATAACGCGTATCTTTTTCCCTGTCCCATAAAGAAAGAAGAAATCGGTGGGTTTAAATCTTTTCCACGGTCTTCCGTTTTTCACATCTCTGGCCATACCGGGGAGAATGTCATATTCCATAAGAAAAAAGAGGTGGCCGCGGTGCCCCAGTTCATCCGTACCGTCATCGACCTGTGTCTTGGAATTGATCACAGCGAGGATGATCTCGTCATTTTGTTTGTTACTGATGTCCCACAGATCGCCATAACGGTCGAGCAGCCGGAACCCGTAATCTTCGATGACATGTGTAAACAGGGATTCCGACCGGGCGGCATCATCCGCTTCGGCATAGGAGGTATAGCTCCTGGTGAGTAAGGCTTTCCCCAGAAGAAACTGGGCTGCGGGTTTTGTGATCCTGCCGTAATCGCTCTGCGTGTCCGGAAGTGCTTCTATGGCAAACTCCAGATCCGGAACGATGGCTTGCCGGTATATTTCGGTTACCGGTGTTCTGGTAGCTTCGATTTCGACACCCTCCGATTCTTCCAAGGTGAGGTGAGCATCGCCATAGGTGGTTACAATATTAAAATAGAACAACGCTCTTAAAAAGCGAACTTCTGCCAGGCGGATTCCTTTTAGTGTTTCATCCATTTCCAGTTCCTGCGAACGACCGATCACAGCATTGGCCTGGTTGATGCCTTTGTACCATTCCCGCCACGCATCGCGCACATAAGCGTCGGAGGCATTGAGACTGACGTCGTAAAAATTATAATACTTAAAACCTCCGTCCGATCCGTTGGTAAAAATATCCGTTCCGAATGTGGTCATGGTAAAGCCTGCTTCCTGCCCGTAAAACGTCTTCAGAGAGGCGTAAGTGGCGTTTACGGCATCCTGAAATCCCTTTTCTGTTTTGTAATAAGAATCTGCCGAAACATAGGTAACGAGATCTTCTTCCAGAAATTTGTTACAGGAGGCGAGTAATAGTACCTGGATGAGTATACATCCCCTATATATTTTTCTTTTCATGATATGTGGCATTAATAGGTTAAATATCTCCTTATGTCCGAGGACAGCAGGAGGTTAAAAGACGACTTTAAGACCCAGTACATACATTTTGTTACTCGGTATGGTGTTTCCGTTTAGTTCTCCGGCCCGCTCCGGATCGAAGGAGTCGAATTTGGATATGAAGAAGAGGTTTTGCCCGGAAACATAAAATCTCATGGAGGAGACACCGAGATTATCTGTTACCGATCCCGGCAGGGTGTACCCCAGGCTGACATTCCGGAGTTTTATAAAACTACCGTCAAAGTAACTCATGGTGGACGCATTTCTGGGCCTCTCCTGATTTTGGTTGGGGCGGGGTAGGCATTGGTCGGGTTGTCTATGGTCCAGTAGTCCACATCCAGATTATTGAAGCGTCCGAAAAGGGTATTGTTGTCATCGTGGAAGCGACTTCTTACCATTTGCCCCTGGCGGAAGTAGAAAAAGAAACTGAAATCAATGCCTTTGTAAGCGAAGTTGTTGGTGATACCTCCGTAAAAATCGGGGACATCCGAACCGAGGATGACCCGGTCGTCGGGGTAACAAGACCGTCGCCGTCAATGTCTTCCAGTTTGATCTCGCCCGGTACTTTTCCTTCGGCCGCATTGGCCAGGTCTGCTTCGTCTGCCTGATAAATCCGGTTTTTCTGTAATCGTAAAAAACATTAATGGGTTTTCCTATAAACCATTGATTGCCGACGTCATCTACAGGGTTCCCGTTTTCATCTCTCAGGGCCAGTTCGGTGATTTTCTCCTTGTATCCGGCGATATTGAAAGCGAGGTTCCACCGGAATCCTTCCGGATTGTCTATGATGTTAGCACCTACATTAAATTCGATCCCTTTGCTGCTGGTGGCTCCTATATTCTGAAGAATATCCTCGTATCCGGAGGTGTAGGGCAGGCTCCGTTGGAGGAGGATATCTGATGTTTTGGTGTGATACCAGTCAATGCTTCCCTGTATCCTGCCCTTAAAGAGGCTGTAATCCAGGCCTATATCCAGGGTTTGGAGACTTCCCATCCCAGGTTGGGGTTAGCGATTTCGTTAAGACCCTGACCGAGTGCCGGTGTGCTTCCGAAGGCATACACAGTACGCCCCAGCCTTCCGGCAGTCTGGTAGGGATCTACCGAAGTGTTCCCTACTTCTCCGTAAGAAGCCCTGATCTTCAGGTCGTCAAAAACCTCGATGTTTTTCATGAATTCTTCCTGTGTTACACGCCATCCTGCGGAGAACCCGGAGAAATAGTTCCATTTGTTGCCTGTAGCGAGACGGGAAGAACCGTCTGCCCTTACGGACGCCTGGAAGAGATATTTGCCGGCAATATCGTAATTGATACGTCCCATAAAAGAGGCCAGGCTCCATTCTACAAGTTCCGAAGTGATGTCGCCTTTGACAGACGCAGAGCCGAGATTGTAAAATTTTGTTCTTCATAAGGAATGTTGGATACTCCTGCAAGGGATTTTTCGAACCGGGATTTCTGAATACTTTGAAGTAACGTCACTTTGAGGTTGTGATCTTCGCCGATAGTCTGGTTATAGGTAAGCAGGTTTTCGAGGGTGTACCCGAAATTATCTTCATGTTCTATCGAGGCATTTCCGGGGCCCCCGCGATTTGCATTCGTGTAACTGCCCTGGAATATCCCCTTGCGGTTATACCGGATATCGGGGCCGAAGGTCGTTGTCCATTTCAGATTACTGTTAATGTGTATATCCAGGTAAACCGGCGCAAATATCCGGGTAAATTTGCGTTCGTCTATAAAGGCCCCTTTGACGAGTTCACTGAGCGGATTGGTCCGCAGCCCGTCATTGGTAGGCAAAAAGATGAGGTCACCGTTGTTGTCTCTCGGAACCCCAAGCGGGTTGTTCATCAGTGCTTCGGAGACCGCAGCCGAAGATCCCCAGTTCTGGATACCATGAGAGAGGGCGATGGAGACTCCTACTTTAAATATATCACTGATCCTGTGATCCAGGTTTATCCTGCCTGTATAGCGCTCGTAGTCCATAGTGGGTACGATACCCTCTTCCTTGAAATAGCCTATGGAGGTATTAAAGGTCGTTTTTTCCGATCCGCCGCTTACGCTTAACTGGTGATTGGTTTGCCATCCGGTACTGATGACCAGGTCGAGCCAGTCGGTAGACCTGTTTTCTGCTATGGATCTAAGCTCCACAGGGTTCAGAAAAATGTTTTCATCTTGCGGAATGGTTCCGTTCCAGGAGGTTCTTTGGGATTCGCGTTTCATCCGGGCAAATTCTTCACCGTTCATCATGTCGACCAGGTGTGTGGCCGAGGTCATACCGAAGTGACTACTGTAGGATACCGAGGTCTTGCCTGCTTTTCCGCGTTTGGTGGTGATCAGTACGACACCGTTAGCTCCCCTGGAACCGTATATAGCCGTAGCGGCCGCATCTTTTAAGACCTGCATGGTCTCTATGTCCTGCGGATTGATGTCGGTAATAGCGTTTGTTCCGCTGATCTGGGGGATACCGTCTATAACATACAGCGGATCGTTGGAAGCACCTATGGAGCGGCGTCCCCGTATCCGGACCGTGGCATTTTCTCCCGGTCTTCCTCCCTGAGGAACAATGTCTACACCGGCCACCTGTCCTTTAATGGCATCTATACCATTGGAGGTAGCTATTTTTTCGATGGAGCTGGCGCTAACCGATGAAATTGCAGCGGTAATCTCTCCTTTTTTCTGACTCCCGTATCCGGTTATAATGACTTCATCCAGCGATTCGTAATCCTCCTCCATAGTAACCTGAAGTGAGGTATTGCCGGCTACGGTGATACGCTGGGTACGCATCCCGATGTACGAAAGTTCAAGGATGTCGCCATGGCTTGCTTCGATCTCGAAATGACCGTCAAAATCGGTTACAACACCTTTGGTGGTTCCTGTCAATTGTACACTCACTCCCGGCAGGGGTGTTCCGTTACTGTCTTTAACTGTGCCTGTTACGGACTGTTGAATAGCTGTTGCGTGGCTTCTTCCGGATAGTGCGTTTCCGGCGAAGCATCCTCCGATCAGGAGGAGTATTATGAATTTTCTGCACAAACAGGCGTTTACGGAAAGACGACCAATGGTCTTTCAGTTTCTCTTTTCATAGGTAAAGTTTTGGTTATGAATTGGGATTCGTTAACGTTAACGATTAGCGAATATATAAAAAAATAACTGTTTTTTTGTCACAAGTGTTTTTTGTATGCCAAAAAAATAAACATACCCCTGCTTTTTTATGGATGTTAAGAGAGGATGAGGTTAAAAACTATTGAGAAAGGGCCATACTCGTTTTTTGTAGAGCATCATAAAAATGAGCAGAAAATGGAAGCAGGCAGGTAAGGGGCGAAAACGGGAGCTCTTTAATGATGTATTATGTGCATATTCCCATATTTCATCTTACGTATGTTGTTATTTTTATGTGTTAATTTTTATATATGGCATTGGCTTTGTCCTGTATTTTTACACATTTATTTTGTAGTCTGTATTGTTGTATGTTTTTATTGCTGTTACTGTATTTTATTTTTATATATGTCAATAATAATGCTATTAATATTTTAAATGTTAATTTTTTTTGATTATATTAGCATTTTATGCTTTTGTTTGCGAAAACAAGCCGTTTGGAAATGAAATGATGTTACTGGTATAAAAATTTTTAAGAAAAATTTAATAATCCTATTTTGAATTTTTAATATAGAACCAATCTTCTTCTAAGAAATTGTCCTTTTTATGTGTCTTACTTTTTAGAAGAAATAACTTATGTGTTTAAGCGCAAATTGAGGTAGTATTATTTTTTTAACTCAACTCAAATTAAAATGATATTGATGATACCGTTTTAGAACGACAAAAGATCCTGCCTCTTTGTTTGCTGTGTTTTTATACATGGACAAATCTTATTTAAACAACTAACAAACTTTATTTTATGAGAAAAAGACTTTTACGAGGATTCGTGCTGTGCTGCAAAATACGATTTGTGTTTTGCTTTTTTGTTGCTTTTTTACTTTACCTGGATATGCTTTGGAGGTTCCTCCTGAGCCGGTAAGGAAAGAGCAAAATACAACCTTTAGGTTGGTAACTGGTACCGTAACATCGGTAAATGGTGAACCTTTGGCCGGTGCAAGTGTGCAGGAAAAAGGAACTACAAATGGGGTCGTCACTGATTTCGATGGTGATTTCACCATAGAAGTCAGTGATAACGCTGTACTGGTAGTTTCTTATATCGGATTTAAAGCTCTTGAAGTTCCAGTGGACGGAAGGGAAGAAATCAATGTGTCGTTGCAGGAAGACTTGGCGCAACTCGATGAGGTCGTAGTTGTGGGGTATGGTACACAGCGTAAACAGGATCTTACAGGAGCTGTTTCTGTTGTGAAAACTGATGAAATGTTACAACAACCAACTGCACAGGTTACCAATCAATTGCAGGGAAGGGTTTCAGGAGTTACGATAACCGGTTCGGGACAGCCTGGTGAAGCACCTCAGATAAAAATAAGGGGGGCTAATACCTTTGGGAATAATAGTCCGCTTTTTGTTGTAGATGGTATTCCTACGGATAATATCAATGATCTGAACCCTAACGATATTGAGAGTATGCAGGTGCTGAAAGATGCCGGATCGGCTTCAATCTATGGATCTCGTGCTGCTAACGGGGTGATTATTATTACCACTAAAAAGGGAAAGGGGAGAGTGAAAGTTACTTACGATGGCTATTATGGGATGCAAACTGTGCAAAGAGGGAACCCCTGGAATATTCTCTCTCCTCAGGAAATGGCAGATTTGAAATGGGCGGCACTTCGCAACACAAACCCGGGAACAGCTATAGATGATCCGCAATACGGGAATGGTGCTAGTCCGATACTTCCCAATTATATAAGCCCTGCGGGGGCCGAAACTGTGGATGAGTCCAGATATTTTGTAAATCCTTTCTATACCGACTCGGGAGAACTTGCTGATTTTTACCGTATAGTTAAGGCAAACAAAAAAGGGACTAACTGGTTTCAGGAAATTTTTCGTCCGGCAAACATACAAAGTCACAATGTATCAGTAAGTAGTGGCAATGAAAATGGTAACTACCTATTTTCCATGAATTATTTCAATCAGGAAGGCACGCTCAGAGAAACTTATCTGAAACGATATACCATACGTGTAAACAGTAGCTACAATATTTCAGATCATATTCGGGTGGGAGAGAATATTGCCTTTTCCATTACTGATAATCCTCAGATTAGTGCTTTGACAGAAGGAAGTGCTATAGGAATGGCATTTCGTCAGCAGCCTATTATACCAGTAAGGGATATTATGGGGAATTTTGCAGGTTCAGCTGGTAATGACCTTGGAAATGCCAAAAACCCTGTGGCAATACAGGAGAGAACCCGGAATAACAGGGGGGTAGCAGCGAGATTGTTTGGAAGTATTTTTGCAGAAATCGATTTTCTGGACCATTTACATTACGTACGAGTTATGGTGGGCAATATTATAGCAATAGTTACAACTCCTTTGCTTTCCCGGAATATGAAAATCAGGAGAATAATACTATAAACGAATATACAGAAGGAAGTATCACAAACTATAATTGGACCTGGACCAATACACTGACCTATAAGAATACTTTTAATGACAAGCATAACCTCACTGTACTGGTGGGAACAGAAGCTTATCAGAATAGGGAAAGAGGTGTGGAAGCAACTGCACAGGGTTTTTCATCTTTTGATCCGGATTATGTCTCTTTCGAAAGAGCATTCGGTACACGGAATAATTCCAATTTTAGACAAAAAGATGCACTTTTTTCACTTCTCGGAAGGCTGGATTATAATTTTGATGATCGTTATCTGCTGAGTGCTACCATACGGAGAGATGGGTCTTCCAGATTTTTAAATAATCAGTACGGATGGTTCCCGGCTGTAAGTGGTGGATGGAACATATCAAATGAGGATTTTATTCAGATGCCAAAATGGATCAGTGAATTGAAGGTACGTGGGGGATATGGTGTTATGGGGAACCAGCTTAATGTGCCCACCTCCAATTCCTACACTACGATCGCTCCGAGCAGATTGTCTTCATATTATCCGATTACTGGAAATAATCAAACCATAGTAGAGGGTTTCCAGCAAATGCAAATCGGGGAACCTGATGCTAAATGGGAAAGAAATAGTAATACCAATATTGGAGTAGATATGAATCTTTTCGGGGGTAAGGTTCAGCTAACTGCTGATTATTATAGTAAAACTGTGGACCAGTTACTTTTTAACCCAGAATTGCTCGGTACAGCAGGGCGTGCTGAACCTCCATTTGTTAATGTAGGGAAATGACTAATAAAGGACTAGATATCGATATGTCAACACACTTTAATCTTACAGAGGACCTCAGGCTTAATACCACAGTGACCTTTACTACGTATGATAATAAAATCGAGCAAATTGCCGATGGATATCCGTTTTTTGATGAAGACTCCAGAAGATTCCCCGGTAACAGTATTGTACGTAATCAAGCGGGGCGTTCTATCAGTGAGTTTTTTGGGTATAAGATCGTTGGTTTCTGGAATAGTGAAGAAGAGATCGAAACGGCGAATACCGCAGCACAATCTGCTGATAATCCTGGAAGTACTTACCAGAATGATATGGCTATAGGGCGTTTTCGATATGCCGATGTCAATGGTGATGGACGAATTACCGAAAGCGATCGTACTTTTCTCGGTAATCCTAATCCGGACTTTACTTATGGTGTCAATGTAGAATTGCTGTATAAAAACTGGGATTTTAGTATTTTTCTTTATGGCTCTCAGGGTAATGATATCTGGAACAATGTACGTTGGTGGACTGATTTTTACAGTTCTTTCCAGGGAGCAAAAAGTCATACGGCTCTCTATAACTCATGGACTCCTCAGAATATGAATGCCAAAGCGCCCATACAGGAAACAACCAGTTCGTTCAGTACCAATAGTGTACCGAACTCCTATTATGTTGAAGACGGGTCTTATTTGAGGGCACGACAAATCCAGCTGGGATATACATTGCCAAGTGAAGCTCTTGAGCGTTATGGGATAACCCGTTTAAGGCTTTATGTACAGGCGGTAAATCCATTTACTATAACTTCTTATTCAGGTCTGGATCCTGAAATTGCCGGGGATGCTACCAGTTTTGGTATAGATGAAGGTGCTTACCCTAATCAGAAACAATTCCTTTCGGAATTAATCTCACGCTTTAAATTATGATTATGAATATAAAAGTAAAAACAATGAAAACTATAAAAAGGACTTATATATTTTTGGGACTTCTTGTGGTATTTACCATGGCCTGTTCGGATAAATTTCTTGATCAGCCTCCGCTCGGAGCTTTTGATAAGGATAATGCAACTTCGAAAGAAGATATAGAAAAACTGCTTATAGGAGCCTATGGAGCACTGGATGGACAGGATTTTGTAGATGGAGGAGCTCGTGTGATAGGAGGAGGGAACCCTTGGGAAGCCTCCCCGGATAACTGGATTTATGGTAGTGTAGTAGGAGGAGATGCAAGCAAAGGAAGTTTTGGAGGTGATCAGTCTGCTATAGATCCGATAGCCAAATTTACAGCGGATCCATCCAATGGCTTTTTTAATACCAAATGGAAGGTGATGTATGAAGGTGTTAACAGAGCGAATTCGGTGTTGATTGCCCTGAATATTACTGAGGACGAAATTACGGAAGCAGAAAGACAGCATCTAACTGCCGAAGCTCGTTTTTTGAGAGGACACTTCTATTTTGAACTGAAGAAAATGTTTAATATGGTACCCTGGGTAGATGAAAATACGGAAGATCCAAGAGTTCCTATCCAAATGATAAGGATATATGGCCTATGATAGAAGCGGACTTGAATATGCTTTCGAAAACCTTCCGGCTACGCAGCAGGAGATCGGTCGGGTCAATAACTGGGCAGCTGCCTCTTATCTCGGAAAAACGTATTTATATCAATATAAATATAATGAAGCTAGAATTATTTTGAGGAAGTGATTGCCTCCGGACAAAACTCTCAGGGCGTATCTTACGATCTTGTCGATTCGTTTAAGGACAACTTTGATGCGGCTACTCAGAACAATTCTGAAAGTGTTTTTGAAATACAGATGGTGGCTAATGACGGAACCAATTCCATAGCCAATTCCAACCAAGGAGGAATGCTCAACTTTCCTTATAACAGTCCGTTTCGATGCTGCGGATTCTATCAGCCCACGCAGGATCTTGTGAATTCATATAAAACTGATCCGTCGACAGGATTACCTTATCTTGATAATTATAATAATGACCCTGTTAAAAACGATATGGGAATCAATTCTTTTGATCCAGATGACCCGGAAAATACTAGTTTTGATCCGTATGAGGGAAGTCTCGATCCCAGGCTGGACTGGACTGTAGGAAGAAGAGGAATCCTTATCACGATGGGGAAAACATCCTGGAAGAACATGGGTTCGTGACCAGTCTTATGGGGGGCCATATGCTCCTAAGAAAAATATTTACTGGCAAGCTACGCAGGATCAATATGCTGATCAGAGTCTTTGGGCTCCGGTACAGCCATAAATATACATATTATCAGGTTTGCGGATGTATTGCTTATGGCAGCTGAGGCAGAGGCTCATGCAGGAAATCTTGATGTGGCTATGGGATTAGTGAACAGAGTAAGAGAGCGTGCTGCAAAACCTGAAGGTTTTTTAAAGAAATACTTAGATGATAGTGATCCCATGGCTGGATTTTCCGAAATACCGGCAGCAAATTATAATATTGCATTGTATACCACCTCGGAATTCGCTACTCCTGAAGCAGCACTCAAAGCTATTTATTTCGAAAGAAAACTGGAGCTTGCTATGGAAGGGCATCGTTTTTTTGATCTGGTACGCTGGGGCATTGCGGAAGAAGAGCTCAACGCGTTCTTTACTTACCAGGGAGGACTTACTACGGACGTAAGAGGAGGAAGGTTTGTTCCAGGTCGAAGTGAATACTTTCCCATACCACAGCGTCAGAGAGATTTGAGTATAGGAAGTGATGGAACTTCTGTGCTTGCTCAAAATCCAATGTATTAAACAATTGATGGTGGTTGATCCTGATTATAAGCATCCTTTCCATATAACGGGAAGGATGCTTTTTTATGGATCTATACGATTTCCTTCTCGGCAAAAGGAACGGAAGGTCGCATATCTCGCCGATGAGGTCGTAAAGCTGTCCGGTAAAATGTTCGAATGTTTCCGGGGTTATGGCGTAGTCCCTTTCTGATCTCGGTCCTTCTTTTTTGGCAAATTTCATAAACCCTTTCCGCAGATTTTTAAAGGAGATAATAGCAGCTTCGACCGGAAGCCCGTAAGAACTACTTTGGATAAGCATATAAGAGTAGCACAGAAGCTGGAATGCTTTACTGTATTTATAATCGCTGATCAGGTCTTCCCATGCTGTGATTTCCACATCGGAAGGCTCTACCTTTCCTGTTTTGTAATCGATAAAACAAAGTGTACCGTTGATAGTCTCTACACGGTCTACTTTTCCTTTCAGGAAAACAGGATGGGAAATGCCGGGAACATCGAGTTTTACTTTCAGGTTACTTTCGATCTCGATAATCTTTATGGTATTTCCTTCTTCAATCCTCTTTTCTTCGGCCTGCAGAAAATTTCTGAGATACTGCTTTGCGACTTCATAGCTAAGCAGGTTTTTTCCACGACTGAAATCGCCCCCTTTATATACTTCACCAAATTTAACAGCGATAATACCGCTTGCCCTTTTCTTCATATCCTCGAGGTGTACTGCGGTGAGTACCTGCCCGGTAAGTGGTTTGTACAGATCTTCGAGTGTGTCGTGAATGATGGTCCCTAATGTATTGGCGGCTATGGTTTCCTCGACTTCATATTCATCACTGATTTTGAGGATGGCCTGTTTGTAAAAATCCATAGGGTTGCGGATATAATTGGATAATGAGGTCGGAGAGAAGCCTTTTTCTGCCATAATACGTATGGCCTCCATCAACGAAGGTGTTTTGGTTACGGGAGTAGCAGTTGGCGGTAGCGGAGCGGCATCGGGTACAGCCATTTGTTCCCGGATACGATGTTTTTCCTGTGGGAATGTGGTTAATTGCTGGATAAAACGGCTTTTCTCTCCACCGTCAAAAGACCCGGAATCGGAATTGTAAAGCAGGTAGACTTTTTTGGCCCGCTGTAATAACCGGTAAAAGTGATAGGCGTAGATAGCATCTTTTTCTTTGTATGTGGGCAGACCGTAAGCGATTTTAATATCAAAGGGAATAAAGGAATTCCCTGATTTTCCCGATGGAAGATCTCCCTCATTTACCGACGTGAGAATGACTGTTTCGTAATCGAGGTTCCGGCTTTCCAGTACCCCCATAACCTGTAGGCCCTCCAGGGGCTCTCCCTGGAAATCGACAGTTTGCTGAAGCAGCAGTTCCCGGTAAATTCCCGTAAGCGCATGAACGGAAAGTGCCCGGTACTTTTCGTCGAACAGATCGATCTGGTTAAAAATTTCATAAAACCGGTACAGGTATTCCAGAAATACAGGGTTGTCCTGCCTGGCATATATGTCTTTCATATGCATGGTCAGTGCTATGCATTTGCGGATAACATCGCCGGCGGTAATGCCGTTTTTAGAAAAAAACAGCAACTCGGTAAGCGGGGTGTTGTCGTCTGCGGAGGCGGCTGTCAGCCCGGTGAAAGCTTCTTTAAGATGTTCCTGTGTGATAAAAACCATATTATTATCCTGGATATGGCGGACAAATTTTTCGGCAAGGTCGTTTCCATGAAGGGTTAAAAGCGGTTTGGAAACGGGATGCGTAATCAGGTTGATTACATTCTGGTAATGCCATGTTCCGTGCTTCTCGCTTTCCAGGGTTTGAAAAAAGGCATGAAACCAGGAGGCCACGGGGCTAAAGGCCAAAGGGAATCCCCCGGTAATATTAATGCCCTCGAGCTCTTCCGGAATAGCGTTGAGCATGGGGTTCAGGAGTTCTTCATTGCCCAGGACAACGGCAGTGTTTTCCAGTTTTCCTTCGTTCTTCAGTTTGGAAAGAATAGTGTGGACATACATGGCTTGTCCCGTTTTGCCGGGAATACCTGTAATGTCTATATCCTTAGCGTTAGAGAAATGGTCACTTATGGTGTGGAAAGGATGTTTTTCGTAGTGTTTCCACCTCGTTTTATATTGTCTCATAAACAGTCCGGCATCGTGTTCCGGATCTTCCATGAAAGCTTTGTCCGTGTCCCAGAAGACTTCGGCACCTGAGGCGAGGAAATCCTGAAGTATTGCTGCCTCGGCATTATTCAGTGCATTGAATCCTATAAAAATGTGTTTCTGATGGTTTTGATCCAGGTAGTGTTCGATGTTTTCTATGGCTTCCCGGTAAATCAATCCCTGGTAGCCGCATTGTTTGCCGAGCAGCTCGTCGCGAAGAGCGGTATAATAGTGTTCCAGGGTCTTCCAGAAAGCTATGTATTGCTCCTGTAGAGGGGTCTTTTGATCGGAAAGATACCAGTGGTCCAGCTCTTTGACCGAGGACAGGTGCGAAAAGATGGCTTCGGGTGGGATGAGATACCGGTCGATCTCGTTAAAATCCTGGAGCATTACCTGTGCCCATTTGGAGAAGTTGTAAAAATCTTCCCGTTGTTCTTCCGGGGTGATATTGCGATACACCGCATAAAATTCGAAAATAAGCTGAATATTGGAAACCAGAGTAAGGCCGGATAATTCCTGTACAAATTCTTCGACACTGTATATTCTCGGGGCAAAGACGGTGCGTGTCATCCGGTTTTGCAGCTCACGCTTCAGGAATACACCGGCCCGCTTTCCGGGTACGATAAAGGTAATATCACTGATGTTTTTGTCGCGAGACAGTATATTTTCGACAACTTCGGCCAGAAAGGTTTTCACAATGGTTGCAATTTGTGGTTACTGATGAATGCGGCATAGAGCAGCCGGAATATTTTTTAAAGTTTAAAAATAAAAAAATCCCGCTCTGAATTTTCAGAGCGGGACCTTTTATTTATCTCGATTGTTTATCTACTCTTTAACGAGGTTGATTTCAACCCTTCTGTTTTCTTTTCTACCAGCTGCAGTAGCGTTGGTAGCTATCGGTTTGTCTTTTCCGAATCCGATAGAAGACAGCCTGGAAGGATTGATTCCTTTTTCGGCCAGATATTTTCTTACGGACTCAGCTCTTTGCTCAGACAATTTCTGGTTCAATGCAGCACTACCTGTACTGTCGGTGTGTCCTTCTACGGTAAACTTGGAGTTAGGATACTCGTTAAGTACACTTATAATCTGGTCTAATACGTCAGCAGATTCCGGTTTGATAGTTGCTTTACCGGTGTCGAACAGAATAGTTTTAGCAAACTCGTTGAGTTTTTTCTGAACTTCTTCTGTTACCTCCGGGCATCCGTTGTTAGCTACGGTACCGGCTACATCAGGACAAGCATCATCTTTATCCGGAACACCGTCCCCGTCTCTGTCAGGACATCCGTTGAGGGAAGCAGGACCGGCTTCGTTCGGACAAGCATCATCTTTATCCGGAATTCCGTCTCCGTCAGAGTCAGGACATCCGTTAAGTTCTACCGGTCCGGGAGTATCGGGGCAAGCGTCGTCTTTATCCGGCACACCATCTCCGTCTCTGTCGGGACATCCGTTGAGTTCGGCAGGACCAGCTTCGTTCGGACAGGCGTCATCTTTATCAGGAATCCCGTCTCCGTCAGAGTCAGGACATCCGTTAAATTCGGGAAGCCCGGCTACTTCAGGACATTCGTCATCCTTGTCGTAGATGCCGTCACCATCGGTATCTGTTCCGCCGAATTTAATGGCAATACCGGCAACGTGCTGGAAGTGAGGAGCAAGGTAGTCCTCGAATGCGTGTTTGTAGCTGGATTGTAAGGTAAGGCCGATGTTGTCTGTAAACCAAAGGTTAAAACCTATACCCCCGTTGAGTGTACCTGCACCGATTTCATCAATCCAGGTATAACCTCCACCCACTTCGATGAACGGTTCGATAACAGTTCCTTCAGAGAAACTGTACTTGATGGTACCGTCCACACCATAGTATGATAGATCATCTACATCTGTATCGCCCCATTTGTCGATTTTGTTAAGGGATCCCCGTGCGCCGACAGAGAAACCACTACCTACATAACGGGAAACCGCTATAGTAGAAACGGAAGGGAGGATATTCCAGTGATCGCTGACATTAAAATACTCGTCGAGCCACTGTCCCATTCCGGGTTGATGGTGGGGTAAACATCAACGGCGTTTGCTCCAAAACTCACTTGCCATGGGTTGTTGGAATCTTGCGCCTGAACATTGCTGAACCCTATCAGTAAGAGCGCAGCAACAAATAATTTGCTAAGATGTTTCATGTTCAATTATTTAAATTTTAAGTATTAATTAAGAACAAATGTAAGCCGTTACGGCAGATAAACAAAGATAAATATAGTAATTTTTTTGGTTTTATTAAGAAAATACTTCGTTTTTAAATGACGGCTAATTCTTTACCGATTTCCGTAAAGGCCTGGATCGCTTTGTCCAGATGTTCCCTGGTATGTGCAGCGGATAACTGTACTCTTATCCTCGCTTTTCCTTTAGGAACCACGGGGTAAAAGAACCCGATAACATAAATGCCCTTTTCGAGGAGTTTGTCTGCCATAACCTGAGATAATTTGGCGTCGTAAAGCATAACCGGAACAATGGCGGAGTCTCCGTCTATAATGTCAAAACCGGCTTCTTTCATGCCTTTTTTGAAGTATTTCGTATTTTCTTCGAGGGTATCTCTTAACGCTGTGTTTTCGGAAAGCATCTCGAAAACCTTAATTGAAGCTCCTACGATAGCGGGTGCGAGGGAATTGGAAAAAAGATAAGGTCTTGATCTTTGCCGGAGAATCTCGATCATCTCTTTTTTTCCGGTCGTATAACCGCCCATAGCACCTCCGAGCGCCTTCCCGAGGGTCCCGGTAATAATGTCTATTTTGCCCATAACCCCTTTTTCTTCGAGGGTGCCGCGCCCGGTTTCCCCGATAAATCCGGCAGCATGACATTCGTCGATCATCACCATGGCATCATATTTTTCGGCCAGGACACTGATTTTGTCCAGTGGCGCAACAAGCCCGTCCATAGAGAAAACCCCGTCGGTGACAACTACTTTAAACCTTGCACCGCCTTCGTTAGCCTGTTTTAGCTTGGCTTCAAGATCTTCCATATTGCTGTTTTCGTACCTGTAGCGCTTGGCTTTGCAGAGACGAACCCCGTCTATAATGGAAGCGTGGTTGAGCGAATCGGATATAATCGCATCTTCTGCCGATAAAAGCGGCTCAAAGACACCACCATTGGCGTCAAATGCCGCAGCGTATAAAATAGTGTCCTCAGTGCCGTAAAAATCGGCGATCTTTTTTTCCAGTTGCTTGTGAATGTCTTGTGTACCACAAATAAACCTCACGGAGGACATCCCGAATCCGTGAGTGTCCAGGGTGTCTTTGGCTGCCTGTATAACGTCCGGGTGAGATGATAGCCCCAGGTAGTTATTGGCACAGAAATTAATAACCTCCTCACCGGTGTCGATTTTTATGACGACGTCTTGAGGTGAGGTTATGATCCTTTCCTTCTTATAAAGACCACTGTCTTTAATGTCTTGTAATTCCTGTTGCAGATGTTGTTTTATTTTTCCGTACATATACTATCTTTTTGTGTTTTGCAACAAAGGTAAATAAATGTTGGTACACATTTTGTTCTCGAAAACGGCAGAAATTGGGCTTTTATTGTATGAAGTAAGATTTTAAACACTAAAAAAAAACATATTTCTAAAAAAGAAGGCCGCCCGAAAATATCCGGACGACCCTCACGAGCACTGTGTTTATTAACCGGCTTATGATCTAAACCGAATTACCCCAAACTAAACTACAGTATGGCCTTGCTTAAGGCCGTTTTAGTTCCCCCTTGTGTAAACCAATCCCGGAAATCTTCCGTGGGGAACTATTTATTATACACATGAAGTCTGTAAGAGTCCCTCGTATTTTGTTATTTTTTTTTGAAGAAAAAAATATAGATGGAGTTAAGATATTTTAAATGAGTGTTTTATGTTTTTTTAGTGCTGAAAAAAATGCTAAACCGGATAGATGCGGATGTCGTTATCGATGAATACGAGATATCCCCTTGTGGCCTTGTATCCCATATCGGTGAGTACCTGCATATATTGTCGCACCTGGCTTTCATATTTTGTGTCGTAGCTGCCTGTTTTGTAGTCGAGTAGAAAGGCATTTCCGGTATTGTCGGTTGCGATCCGGTCGGGACGTAATATTTCTCCTTTTTCCGTAAAAATATCCCGCTCATTATAGATCGTATAATCGGGAGTGTAGTACCTGCCGATTTCCGTATGGGTGGTCAGGGTCCGGAGTCTTTCGAGAAACCGGTCTTCTTCGGTATGTGTGATATGTCCCTGCAGTACGGCTTCACGGACCACATGATCCACATCGGTCGCATACCGGATGCGTGCCAGTAACATGTGATAGATGTTCCCGGTTTCGATAGCTTTGTCCAGTCCGGCACTCCACAGCGAGCCCGCCCTTGTGATGATCCGGAATTTACGATTGGCGGAAACGTTTGATGTGTACGGAATTTTCGGATTGTCGGATCGCTTTGTTGTTGTCGGTTTACCGGGTATGGAATCCGGGTGTTCTCCGGGAGGTAACTGATATGTGGCCTGGTCTTCGATCCAGTATCCTTCGGCTTTCAGAAAATTAATAAAGAGGCCTGAAAAAGACCTGGTGTTTTCATTGCCGTTCCGGTCGGTATCTTTTTTTCCGATAATATGGAGTTGCTCTACTGCACGGGTGAGTGCGACATATAGTATGTTAAAACTGTCCAGTTCCAGTTTTGCATCGTAGGCCTGTACCATTTCGGCTCCGTATTCGTTGAGATATTCAAGATCTTTATTTTTAGAGATCAGGGCATAAGGGATACCAAACGTTTGCCGGTCTACGGGAAACCAGATCAGGGGTTCCCGGTCTTCGTAAATGTTGGTGTCTGCAAACGGGAAAAGAACTATCGGAAACTGTAGTCCTTTCGACTTGTGTATGGTCATGATCTGCACCGCATTGATGCCTTCGGGGGCAGCAATACCCAGGGTGTCTTTCTTTTTCTCCCAATAGCTCAGGAACTCCGCCGGGCCCGTGTGGTTGCGGTTTACCTGCTCCAGTATTTCGTCGAGGAAAGATTGCAGGTAGGCATCGGAAGGATCGTTAAGGGAAAAGCACGAGATCGCATATTGAACCGCATCGAACAGGGGGCGTTCCAGAAAGATGTCCGGTGAAAAATTGTGGGTTTCCCAAACCGTAGCCATGTCGGCCAGGCCCGATGTAAAAAATAAGTGTTTGTCTTCTGTATTTTCGCTTTCTGCAAGGAATTCCAATAGTTTCAGTCGTATTTCCCGGTTGTCTGTTTGCAGGAAGTAGGACATCAGGTGAATGAGAAACACGATCTTGGGGTGACTCTTCAGTAACAAGGATTCCGATGAGATCACCGGAATGCCGTTTTCCTGTAAGTGTTCTGCCAGTAAGGCCCCCTGGTCCCTTTTGCGGGTAAGAATACAGATAGCGCTCAGGGTGTAACCCTGATCCCGAAGTGCTTCGATCTTTTGCAGGGTCGTGTCGCAGTAATCCTGCCGTATGTCCTGGCTGTCCTTCTCGAGAAAAGTGATACTGACTACCCCGCCTTTTTTCGGATTGGTTTCCTGATAGCTTTTATTTTCGTAAAGGTCACGATATTCCGGGTGTGACAAATGTGCAGCTGCGTGTTTGAAGAAACGATTGTTAAACGCAATGATTTCGTCATAACTCCGGTAATTGACCGGTAACTGTTCCACCCGGGGATCTACCTGGAACGGGACATCCTCTCTGTTGTACAAACTAATGAATTGTTCGGCCTTACCTCCACGCCAGCGGTAGATGGCTTGCTTGGCGTCTCCCACCAGCATCAGGGAACCTCTTTTCCCGGTTATGGTCTCCCCTTCGAGCGCATTGCCTATAAGAGGCTGTAGGTTTTTCCATTGCATTTCGGAGGTGTCCTGAAACTCATCTATAAAGTAGTGCCTGTATTTTTCTCCGAGCCTTTCGTAAATAAAAGGGGCGGGCTGGTCGGTAATGACCCCGGCCAGGATACGGTTGAACTCGGATATAGGCATGAGGTTCTCCGCCTCCTTGATGTGGTTCAACTCGCGGTTAATAGCACTCAACAGGGACAGCGGGATAAGCTTACTCCTGAAATTCCGAAGAAACTGAATGTGAAAAAATAGGCGCTTGCACTGTTCGAACAGCGTAGCAATGCGGGGCTGCATCTCATCTATGATTACTGTTTTTTCCGGCGATTTCTTTTCCGTGGTTTTGGTGTATAAGGCTGCGGAGTGGATCTCGTCCTGCCATTTTTTCTTTTGAAAATCTATACTTTTTAAGATGTTTTCCCTGGCTTTCTGAAAAAAATTGGGAATGGAACTTCTTGTGAAGTCCTCCGGAGCCAGGTCATTGGACGTGATAATACTGAAAAAGGTCGCGGCAGTTTCCGACATTTTATCTTCGTCTTCCGAGATCTGTTTTTGCAGGATGTTGGCTAATTCCCTCAGATCGGAAAGACTTTTGTTTTCGATGTCCCGGATGTGTTCGTAATGGTTCTCTTCGAGAAGTAGTCTCGCGATTTTTTTCAGATCCAGGCTGATGTCCCAGCTTTTGTCATCATCGGCTTTTTCGAGCGCAAAATCGACCAGCACCCTGGTAAGTAATTGATCTTCCCCGGCCTGGTAGACGAGCCGGTCTACGGCTTCATTGAGGAGAGAGACCGTGTCTATGGCTACTTCAAAATTCACCGGTAGATGAAGGTCATGGGCGAATGCGCGAAGCAGGCGGTGATTGAACTTATCTATGGTAGCAATATCGAAAAACGCATAATTGTGTAATATCCTCTTGAGTACGTTGCGGGACCTGTTGTGCAAGGTGATGCTATCGGTATTCAGGTCTTTTCCGAGTTGCAGGAACATATCCGTAGGGGAAGAAAGAATATCCTCCGACGCCATTTCCCGCAGGCTCCGGATCACCCGTTCCTTCATCTCATTAACGGCCTTGTTGGTAAATGTTATGGCGAGGATCTGCTTGTAAGTGTCCGGATAGTCCGACCTGAGCAGTAATTTGAGATACTCCCGCACCAGGGTGAAGGTTTTTCCTGATCCGGCGGAGGCGTTGTATATTTGAAATGTTGTGTCCGACAAAATGTAATAATTGTAGTTATAATTTTCAGAACCCGAACAGGAAACAAAAGATAATAAAGTAGCGGGATCTTTTGGTAAAGAGGTAGACCGGGCTGCTTTTTGTCTCTTGAAACCATCCGGAAATCCCGGGTTTTTCCGATACGGGAATTTTATGCCAAAATAAACAAACTTTATGAGTTCTTTACTATTTATTATTATGGATTGTTTAAGTTTATACCTAAATTTGTTACGCAACAAGTATTAACTAATAATCTAAAATTTGATATCATGGCTTTTGAATTACCGAAATTACCGTATGCTTATGATGCTCTGGAGCCTCATATTGACGCACGTACAATGGAGATACATCATACAAAACACCACAATGGTTACACGGCTAACCTCAATAAAGCTATAGAGGGTACCAAGCTGGAAGGAAAAACTATTGAAGAAATCCTCAAAGGACTGGATATGGACAATGCCGCTGTTAGAAATAACGGGGGCGGATTTTATAACCACAGTCTTTTCTGGCAGGTGATGTCTCCCAACGGAGGAGGAGCCCCCAAAGGAGAACTGGCATCGGCAATAGATGCTGCTTTTGGTTCTTTTGATGCTTTTAAAGATGCATTTGCAAAGGCGGCAGCTACACGATTTGGTTCCGGATGGGCGTGGCTTTGTGTGCATAAAGGAGGTAAAGTAGAAGTTTGTTCTTCCGCCAATCAGGACAACCCGTTAATGCCCGGCATCGGATGTGGCGGAACCCCTATCCTCGGCCTTGATGTATGGGAGCATGCATATTACCTGAACTATCAGAACAGAAGACCGGACTATATCTCTGCATTTTTTAATGTGATCAACTGGGATAAAGTAGCAGAACTGTATGCTGCAAATAAATAATTCCGGTATAACAAAATAATCAGAAAGCGGGGCATGTTCCCGCTTTTTTTATGCACTGTCCAGGCCCGTCTCCGTTTACTGCAATACTAACTATGGTACAAGCAAAAAGCGTTTGTATGTCTTTTCTGAGTTTTGAAAAAGGAACTCCGGAAGATGCGAGAAAGCGGTTGCCTGTAAGAAAGCATAAAAAAAAGGCGGAGTAGAACTCCACCTTTTTGCCCCAAATCTTACCATGAACTTAACCTACTTATGCTATGGTGATTCAAATGTATGTCCGGAAATTTCACCGGCGAAATTAAATCGATGAATGACGCATAAATCCGATAAAGCGAGCACTGTTGTAGGGGCTCTTTGTGTCGCATGCGGTTTTAGTAGGCCCGTTCGTTATTTCCTTCGTAAAAATTGATAAATGCCCGGTTTACGACCCGGTTACCACCCGGTGTGGGGTAGTTTCCTGTAAAATACCAGTCTCCCAGGTTTTTGGGACACGCCTTGTGGAGGTTTTCCACAGACTGGAAGATGATCTTTACTTCGGCTTCTATATCATCCGTACAAAGGAGTTCGGATATTTTTTCGGATATTTCTTCATCTGTAAACGCATCATAAAGCTGTTGTACCGCGTTTTTCACATCGGTGTCCAGATAACCTACCTGGCCCTGACATTCGTCATATATCTTTTTTACGATGTCGTAGGTTCCTCTTTCTTTATGGAGTTCCAGTGCAGCGCGGAAAGCCACCAGGTCTTCAAGCCTGGCCATATCTATCCCATAACAATCCGGGTACCGGATCTGTGGTGCGGATGATACGACTACGATAGATTTCGGGTGCAGACGATCCATCATTCGTATGATACTCTTCTTGAGGGTAGTTCCTCTAACGATACTGTCGTCGATGATGACAAGGTTGTCCTGAGGTTTGATAACGCCGTATGTAACATCGTAAACGTGGGCAACCAGGTCGTCCCTGCTGCTGTCTTCGGTAATAAATGTACGGAGTTTTACGTCTTTGATGGCTATTTTTTCTGTTCGGAGCCTTCTGGACAAAATTTCCGTAAGACGTTCGTCGGTGAGGGCGTCTTTTTCATCCAGGATCTGTCGGTTCTTCTCCTTGTTCAGTTCGTCCTGTGCAGCTTCCACAAGCCCGTAAAAAGAGGTTTCCGCAGTGTTGGGGATATAGGAAAAAACCGTGTTTGTCGTGTCCTTGTCTATGGCTTCCAGTACTTTGGGCATCAGGAGTCTTCCGAGGTCTTTTCGTTCTTTGTATATCTCGGCATCGCTACCTCTGGAGAAGTATATCCTTTCAAAAGAACAGGCCTTTCTTTCCAGCGGATTGAGGATCTTTTTGTGAGAGACCTTTCCGTTAGCCTTTATAATTACTGCGTGTCCCGGAGTGATCTCCTCTACCTTCTCGAAAGGAACGTTAAACACGGTCTGTATTACGGGGCGCTCGGAAGCTACAACGACAACTTCATCATCATGGTAGTAATATGCAGGGCGTATCCCTGCCGGATCCCTAAGGACAAAGGCATCTCCGTGTCCGAGTAATCCTGCCATGGCATATCCGCCGTCCCAGTTTTTGGCAGATTTCTTCAGTATTTTGGCCACATTCATTCGCTCCTCAATAAGCGGAGAAGCTTCCATTTTACTGTATCCTTCGTTCTTTATTTCTTTGTAGAGCTTGGCTACTGCGTCGTCTATGAAGTGACCTATTTTTTCCATCACCGTAATGGTGTCCGCTTTTTCTTTGGGATGTTGCCCGAGGCGGATAAGATTGTCGAAAAGTTCGTTGACATTGGTCATGTTGAAGTTTCCGGCAACGATAAGATTACGGTGTTTCCAGTTGTTCTGTCGCAGCAGGGGCTGTACGTTCTCAATACTGTTTTTTCCGTAGGTACCGTAGCGCACATGGCCTAAGAACAATTCGCCGAGATAGGGAATGTTCTTTTTTTGCAACGGAACGTCATCTTCGTATTCCGGATGTTCTTTCAGGGTGTTATTGATCCTGGCATTGATCTGCGAAAAGATATCCTGTATGGGTTGCGACTGGTTGGAGCGAACTCTGCTGATATATCGCTCACCGGGGTTGACATCCAGTTTGATGCTGGCGAAGCCCGCACCGTCCTGTCCGCGGTTGTGCTGCTTTTCCATCATCAGGTACATCTTGTTTACGCCATAGAATGCACTACCGTATTTTTCCTTGTAGTATTCCAGGGGTTTCAAGAGTCTTATTACGGCAATACCGCATTCGTGTTTAATAGCGTCGCTCATAGGTGTTGTTGTGTTTGTATGAACTAAAAAGGCCCTGAATGTTCAGGGCGCGATCTTATGTTAATTCTATTTCGAACTGTGTTAATTCTTTAAACTGCAGGAGCCGTTTCTGTATTTCGTCTTTCGATAGTTTCTGCATTCGTTCCGTTCCGAATTTTTCCACACAGAAAGACGCGAGGTTAGATCCGTAGATCACGGCGTTTTTCATGTTGTGAAAAGAGACGTCTCTTGTAGCGGCTATATATCCGGAAAATGCTCCGGCAAACGTGTCTCCGGCTCCGGTAGGGTCGAATACCTCTTCGAGCGGGAGCGCAGGGGCGAAGAAAACATTGTCCTCGTGAAACAACAGGGCTCCGTGTTCTCCTTTTTTAATAACGATATATTCGGGTCCCGTCTGCCTGATCTTTTGTGCGGCTTTCACGAGAGAGTACTCATTGGTGAGCTGGCGGGCCTCTTCGTCATTGATGGTAATGACATCAACCCTGGATATCACGGTCATGAGCTCGTCCCAGGTGTTGTTCATCCAGAAATTCATAGTGTCCAGCACGATGAGTTTCGGTTTTTTCTCCATCTGTTCTATCACGCTGAGCTGGGTATTCGGGTGAAGGTTCCCGAGCATAACCACATCAGCATCTTTATAGTGCTCCGGAACTACAGGGGTAAAATCGCCAAGCACATTGAGCTGTGTTTCTATAGTATCTCTCGAGTTGAGGTCGTTGTGATATTTACCGCTCCAGAAAAAGGTTTTCCCGCCTTTGACAATCTCTACGGCAGAGAGGTCTATGTTCCTGTCACGTAACATGGAAAGGTATTTTTCCGGAAAATCCTCTCCGACAACGGAAACCACTGCAATATCAATGTCGAACTGGGAGGCTGCCAAACCGATGTAAGGGGCTGCACCACCTAGAATTTTATCTGTTTTTCCAAAGGGTGTTTCAATAGCATCAAATGCCATGCTGCCCACCGCTAACAGTTTGCCCATGCTGAAATTTTTGCAAACTTACGTAATTTTATTGCTTTCAGAAAACGCCATACTTTTTTCTTGCCTCCTCAAAAAGGAGGGAAGAAGTAACGGTGGGAAATACAGGAGGTGTAAAGTTTAGTTCTCGGTAAATCCGTGGTCGATAGCGAGTTTGCTCTCTTTTGATGCCGCTACTGCGAGAACGTCGCAGCGTTCGTTTTGCGGATGATTGTTATGCCCTTTAATCCAGTGAAAACGTACGTGGTGTCTTCGGTACTCTTTGAGGAATTCGGTCCAGAGGTCCGCGTTTTTCTTTCCTTTGAAATTAGTGCGTTCCCAGTTGAATACCCATCTTTTTTCTACCGCATCTGCCACGTATTTGGAGTCCGTAAAAACCTTGACATTGGTGTTGGAGTGTTTCAGCTTCTTCAGGGCCACGATGACCGCGAGGAGTTCCATGCGGTTGTTGGTGGTGTGGCGAAAGCCCTGGGAAAATTCTTTGACATATTTTTTTCCGACCCATTCCATGACAATACCGTACCCGCCGGGCCCGGGGTTTCCACGGGCAGCGCCGTCGGTATATATGTGTACGTCAAAAGTGCTCATGGGAATTTGTTTTTTTTAGTGCAGGGTTATAGTGGCAGGGTATTTACCGTGCTGCCAGCAGCTTTTTTATGACCTGTGGGAAGTGTTCGTATTCCAGGGTGTGTATTTTTTCGGCCACGTTTTCGGGACTGTCTTCCGGAAGAACGGGTACGGAAGCCTGAAAGATTACGGCACCCTCGTCGTAGTTTTCGTTGACATAGTGTATAGTGATCCCGCTTTCGGTTTCCGGTTTTCGATGATCGCGCGATGTACGTGCATTCCGTACATGCCCTTACCGCCGTATTTGGGGAGCAGGGCGGGATGTATGTTGATCACTTTACCGGGAAAGGCCCGGAGAATATTTTCGGGGAATTTCCATAAAAAACCAGCAAGGACAATCAGGTCGGGATCGATATCCCGAAGCATGTTGACGATAAGATCCGAACGGTAAAGAGCCTTTCGGTTGAAGTACAATGCATCGACATCCTGTTGGTCTGCCCTGTCGAGTACACCTGCATTCCTTTGTTGGAAAGTACCAAAACAACACGGGTGTCTTCACTTTCGGCAAAGAAACGGATGATATTTTCCGCATTGGTGCCGGAACCCGAAGCAAATATGACGATTTTTTTCACCGAATATCTGTTTTTTACAAGACAAATAAAGGCTTTTCCGGCCGGTGACAAAAATTGTTTTTTGTGTTTTAACGATCGGATGTAAAGGCCTTCTATGTCCCTGTTTATCGGAGCAAAAGAAAGAATAATAATTAAGAATTAGAAATTAAAAGTAAAATCGGTATTTTATTTTTTAGTAAATTACAGCCACATTTTGGAACTTAAATGTTGTTTTCAACCAAAGTTTTTTATTTTTGCCAACAATTTAAATTTAAAAACTAAAGATTATGTCAGACATTGCATCAAGAGTAAAAGCGATTATCGTAGACAAATTAGGTGTTGATGAAAATGAAGTTGTGCCGGAAGCAAGCTTCACAAACGATCTCGGCGCAGACTCCTTAGACACTGTGGAATTAATCATGGAGTTTGAAAAAGAATTCGATATCCAGATTCCTGATGACCAGGCAGAAAATATCGCTACGGTAGAGCAGGCAATAAAATACATCGAAGAAGCAAAATAAGGAAGAATATTATATGCAATGCGTGCAGATAGAATGCTTAATGGTTTAAGCATTCTATACTGTACCGGCAGATTGTATTAAATTATCTACACGTATTCGGGCTATGTCTGATGGACCCGAACCTAAGAAAAAGACAAGGTTTGGAGGAGGTATGAAGCGTATCTCCTTCGTTGTCCTTGGATGTTCGGGTAAAATTTTGCAAGGTTGAAAATCTGAATTCCCAAATCATTCCCTTTCCAGTATACTTAACCGATATGGATTTGTAGTAAGGAGTGATGAGCGTAGGGACACGTATAGCGCAGGCGCTGTCAAAACAGGTAGTTTGAGAGACTACCGAAAAAAGCTTCCAAGCAGGAAGCGGGATTGCAGCGTACTTATTAAAAATAGTTTGGACTAAATTTATTCGAATGAAACTAAAGCGAGTTGTTGTCACAGGATTAGGAGCTTTGACCCCAATAGGTAATACTGTGCAGGAATATTGGAAGGCTTGAAAACGGCGCGAGCGGTGCTGCTCCCATAACTCATTTTGACGCTTCTAAGTTCAAAACGCAATTTGCTTGTGAGGTTAAAAATTTCAACGTTACCGATTTTATAGACCGGAAAGAAGCCAGAAGGCTCGACAAGTTTTCGCAATATGCTATGGTTGCTTCGGATGAGGCTATTGCCGACTCCGGAATGGAACTCGACAAGATCAACAAAGAGCGAGTTGGTGTAGTCTGGGAGCCGGTATAGGCGGACTGGAGACTTTTCAGGAAGAAGTACTCAATTACGGAAAAGGAGACGGGACGCCGAGGTTTAATCCTTTCTTTATTCCGAAAATGATTGCCGATATGGCACCGGGTCTCATTTCCATTAAACACGGTTTTATGGGGCCTAATTATACAACCGTATCAGCATGTGCCTCTTCGGCCAACGCCATGATCGATGCGCTAAATTACATCAGGCTCGGTTATGCGGATGTTATTGTTTCCGGAGGATCGGAAGCTGCTGTTACGGCGGCGGGAATGGGAGGATTTAATGCTATGCATGCCCTTTCTACCCGTAATGATGATCCGAAGACAGCCTCCAGGCCTTTTGATAAAAACCGTGACGGATTTGTTCTCGGAGAAGGTGCCGGTGCATTGATCCTTGAAGAATACGAGCATGCCAAAGCACGGGGAGCAAAAATTTATGCAGAACTGATAGGAGGCGGACTGTCTGCCGATGCTTATCACATGACTGCACCACACCCGGAAGGAACAGGTGTAAAATCCGTAATGAAAAACTGTCTGGAAAATGCCGGGCTGAAACCGGAGGACGTGGATGCTATCAATACACACGGTACTTCAACACCTCTCGGAGATGTGGCCGAATTAAAAGCGATTACCGAAGTTTTCGGAACGCACGCCAAAAATATTAATATCAACTCAACGAAATCTATGACCGGGCATTTGCTGGGTGCAGCAGGAGCGATAGAAGCTATTGCCTCCATACTGGCCATACAGCACAAACTGGTGCCGCCAACGATAAATCACAGTACTCCCGATGAGAATATCTCCTCCGAACTGAACCTTACTCTGAATAAGGCACAGGAAAGAGACATCAGGGTAGCTATGAGTAATACCTTTGGTTTTGGCGGACATAATGCCTGTGTAGTTTTCAAAAGGTTAGATTAGTATACACATTGAATGAAAATTGTTCAGAACATATTAAATTCCCGCTCAGACAAAGACGGGAATTTTTTTTAATGCTCAAAAAAATGCTTGGGTTTAACCCTAAAGATCTGGACATTTACAGGAAAGCTTTTACACATCGTTCCGCGAATAAGCGGGATAAGGAAGGCAACCCGATGAACTACGAGCGCCTGGAGTTTCTCGGCGATACCATGCTGAGTACCATTATCTCCTATCACCTGTACCGGCAGGTGCCCTCGGGAGATGAAGGTTATCTTACCAAAATGAGATCGAAGGTGGTGAGCCGGGAACACCTGAACGAACTGGGAAAAGACCTGAACCTGATTACTTATATAGATTCTAAAATATCGAAGGACAGTTTTGGTGAAAACGTTCACGGAAACCTGTTTGAGGCCCTTCTGGGAGCTATATACCTCGATAGAGGGTACAAGTATTGCGAGAGATTCGTTTTCAGGAAAGTGATCGAGCCTTATGTGGATATCGAACGCCTGGAAGGGAAAATAATAAGTTATAAGAGCTTTGTCATCGAATGGTGCCAGAAAGAGAAGAAGGCGTTCCGGTTCGAAGTCTATGAAGACAGCGGTAACGAATCGGTAAAACACTTTTCGGTAAAGCTGTTTATCGATGACAAAGTAATAGCGAAAGGAAGGGCTACGTCCAAGAAAAAAGCGGAAGAACAGGCTTCGAAAAGAGCCTTTTATGCCCTTCAGGATAAAATGAGTTAAACTAAATCGTTTTCGTATTTTAAATTATAATTAAACCTTTTGTTATTGTTGCCTAATCTTCTGTAGTATCCTATATTTACACTTCCATGTAAATATTATATGGCTACACTAAAACTGTCAGATGACTTTTATGAACCTACCTGCTCTTTGGTAGCGGTTCATTGCCCGTTGGAAGCATATCGGCTGGCCTATTTTTTAAATTTACATCTCCAGATAAGATTGCGGAGAATTGCCGGAAGAGCATCGAGCGAGTGTGATGTGCTGCCCGAATATTACGAATGGGAGAATCAAATGGAAGAGACCGTCTGGGCTCTTATAGTCAACGCTACAAGAACACAGGCGCTGTCGGCGGGGAACGATTTGTTTCCGTCAGCCGAATTTACGGTAACCAATTACCTCATTCCGGAGATGAAAAAGGTAGATTATTTTCTGAAGATCGAAAACGGGGAAGGTTATGATACAGAAAAACAAATAGTACAAAAAATAAATGAAATACCTCGGGTTACTACCGCTTATGAGGTGGATGTGAACCAACTAAAATCGAAACACAATTTAATTTTTTATAATGCCAAACAGAAAGAAAACAAAAATTGTTGCCACATTAGGCCCCGCTACAAGCCGTAAGGAAGTACTGAAAGAGATGATAGAGGCGGGAGTAGATGTTTTCCGTATTAACTTTTCCCATGCCAATTATGAAGACGTGGCGGAGCGAATCCGGATGATACGCGAGCTCAATGAAGAAATGGGAACCAGTACCTCGATCCTGGCAGACCTTCAGGGGCCCAAACTCAGGGTTGGTGTCATGGCGGAAGACGTTGTGGTCAGCAAAGGAGATGAAATAACTTTTGTAACCGGAGAGGATTTTAAAGGTACCAAGGAGAAAGTGTATATGAATTACAAAGCTTTCCCTAAGGATGTAAAGCCCGGTGAACGCATTCTTCTCGATGACGGTAAACTGATCTTCGAGGTCGTGAGTACCGACAAGAAAACCACAGTTAAGGCTCAGGTGATCCAGGGAGGAGCGCTAAAGTCCAAAAAAGGGGTTAACCTGCCGAATACTAAGGTTTCTTTACCTGCATTGACAAAGAAAGATATCGAAGATGCCATCTTCGCTATTAAGAACGACGTAGACTGGATAGCACTTTCCTTTGTGAGAGACAGCCAGGACCTGCTCGATCTTCAGGAACTCATCAAAAAGCATTCCGACGAGAAAATACCGATCATTGCCAAGATCGAAAAGCCCGAAGGTGTAGACAACATCGATAAGATCGTAGCGCATTGTGACGGACTTATGGTGGCGCGTGGAGATCTCGGTGTGGAAGTCCCTGCCCAGGAGGTTCCCCTGATACAGAAACAACTCGTATTGCGAGCCAAAAAGGCCAGGATACCCGTTATCATTGCTACCCAGATGATGGAAAGCATGATTACAAGTCTTACACCCACCCGTGCCGAAGTTAACGATGTGGCCAACTCGGTGATGGATGGTGCGGATGCCGTGATGCTTTCGGGAGAAACTTCGGTAGGAAGCTATCCTGTTCAGGTTATAGAAAAAATGGCGAGCATCATCAACAGTGTCGAACACTCTCCGCTGATCAAAGTTCCGCAGGAACCGCCACATGTACGTACCAAGCGTTACATCACTAAATCTGTTTGTTATCATGCATCGCTTATGGCAAACGAGATCAAAGCCAAGGTGATTACTACACTGACCAATAGCGGTTATACGGCTTTCCAGATATCGGCATGGAGACCCCAGGCCTATATCCTCGTGTTTACTTCTAACAGAAGAATCCTCACGCAACTCAATCTGCTCTGGGGAGTGAAAGCCTTTTATTACGACCGTTATGTTACTACAGATGAGACCATAGAGGACGTTAACGGAATTGCCAAGGAAAAAGGCTTTGTAGAAAGCGGGGATATGATGATCAGCCTTGCTGCCATGCCTATTCAGGAAAAAGGAATGGTGAATACACTCCGGGTAACGGAAGTTCACTAAATAGGCATTGGATTTTACCTGTAAAAAAGGTATGTATAAAATATAAAGACTGTGTCGTAAAAGCGCAGCCGGAATACTTACTGAAGTATAT